>Ga0247831_1001278_pt1 | contig 48760 bp, 42 predicted proteins | sample LaCruzMarch2015__9_FD_192406 | JGI IMG/M metagenome (GOLD analysis project Ga0247831, IMG submission 192406) | Freshwater microbial communities from meromictic Lake La Cruz, Castile-La Mancha, Spain - LaCruzMarch2015_1m | ecosystem: Environmental > Aquatic > Freshwater > Lake | place: Spain...
TGAGGCGAAGAACCTGCTGGGCACAGTGGGTAACACTGAGTTTGTCACGACCGCGACGGCCACGGGTATAACTGGTGGCAGCACCGTTACGCCGGGTACGGTGGTTGATCTATTGGCCGCGCCTTCGATTAGCGACCTCAAGATGAGCGGCAAGCTGTACATAGGCGAAAAGCTGCAGGCGACGTACACGTTTATTGCAAATAACGGTGAGCCTACTGATATGTCGACATACTTGTGGCAGCGTAAAGGCATCGATACGAGCGTTCTTGTCGGTAAAGGTGAGCCGGTTAATATCAGTGGTATTGTGCCAGACTACTACATTGGCGGTAGTGATGCCGGATATGTGATGGAGTTGTCTGTCCAGGCGAAGAACAATGCGCCAATACCTGTGGTGGGTAATATACTAACCGTTGATAGCACAGAGGGTGCTGCTGATGGCAACGCCGGAAGTGTGATCAATCCGAAGACTCCTCCAGCTATCAATAATCTGAAGATGAATGGTAGTTTGATGATTGGGGAAAGCCTGACGGCAACATATATCTTCGATCCGAAGACTGGAGCGTTGGGCGATAGTTCGATATATCTCTGGGGTTATGCCGGCGAAACAAGAAGCAAAGTTACCAATAGCCTTAATGTTGTCAGTAGCTCTGGTAGCGTGCCAGCGCGTACTATTACTTCGGATGATTTAGGTCGCGTGATAGAGCTGTCGATCCTTCCTAGGAATAATGCAATTCCCCCGGTGTCTGGTAACATAAGCACAGTAATTAGTTTTTCAGATTTAACGGGAGGTGGGCCAAACGGTATTGTTACCACCTTGGGTTTTTTCATAGCGCCGGACACAACTGTCCGCAGTTATGAAGCTGCTCTTTCTTATTGCAGAAGTAAAGATGCTCGTATTCCATCTTTAGCTGACTTGAAGATTTTATGGGCTACAGCAACATCAGGTGCTGTTCCAAATTATGAAATGCATAGTAGATACAAATGGCCATTAGGTGATGGGTATGGTGGGGGGGCGCTTTGGTACTGGACTGATAGTTGGGACTCATCTTCGGGTAGATTCCGAGCCGTTCCTATGAACGATGCCAGCATTTTCGGCACCAACCCCGATGTCAATATCAAACTCGCGATTGCTTGTATTAAAAATAGGCTATAGTTGGAACGTTACGTCTTTACGACGTAACTCGTAGTTAGGGTTGTTGAGTTGGGCAATAGGTAGCGATTCGTGAGGGCAGGACATCGGCCTCTGGTATTGGCGGCGCTGAGTGCCGCTTCTTCCAGTAAGGCCATTGCCGACTACTCAATGTGCCGGTAACGCACTGACACTTTGTTACTCCGGGTCGCGCTGCGAGAAACTGTTTAAACGCCCTGCCAGAAATTTTTTTTAGCGCTGCACCAGGATGGCTTTACAGCTGGTTTTCTGTGAATCTTACTCATAGACTCTCTCCTATACTCAATATGTGCAGCCTGCGATATGTTGTAGCCGTACTTTGCAGCCATTGAAGTGGCTGGAGCGTTGGCAATGCATAGTAATTAGCAGTGGGCAGAGCGATTCGAGAGGGGAGGGTTAATTTTCGCTGGTCTCGGTCTGCATCCAGAGTGCCGAACCGTCACGATGGTTCGGCAGGGTCAAGGACCGTGAACGGCTTTCCCAGTGCAGCGTCCCCGCAGGGGGCTTTACGTTGCACAGGGCTGGTCTCGTGAGGCGGTATGCTGTGAATAGTGGGAAGGCAGTGTGGGCGGTCGAGATGGTGAGCTTTTTTACCGATCAACGGGCTATGTGGGGGCAGTAGTAGCAACAATGGCAACGACTACTGTTCCAGCGCCCCGAGCCGTTCGGGCAAACATTGAACAATGACAACGCCGACAGCAACACTGATGGCAATAGCCCCGCTCAGGTTGCTTGTCTTCGTTGAAGTACACGCCAGAGCCCGACTCGCTGTGCGTATCGTTCAGTACTAGTTGGCATTTCAGCCGCCTCCGCTCTGCTAGCTTAGATGCTGAACGCGAGCAATCTGAATCGCCCCTAGTTTCGTAGGCACCTCCAGGCCTCATATTGGACTACCCCTGCTCCGATAGACTTCCTCCTATGCTTTGAGCATAGGAGGAAGTCTATGAGCACCCAACGATTCACCCCGGAGTTCAAGGCCGAAGCCGTCAGGCAGGTAGTTGAGCGTGGATATTCAGTAGCAGAAATCGCCGAACGCCTCGGCGTCTCTACTCACAGCTTCTACAAGTGGGTAAAGGCAGTCACGCCCGATAAGTCGGAGAGGCAGGCCAGTGAGTTACTGGAAGCTAAGAGTGAAATTCTGCAGTTACGAGCCCAGATGCGTCGCCTTGAAGAAGAACGGGGCATATTAAAAAAAGCCGCGCGGTACTTTGCCAGGGAGCCCGAGTGAAGTACCGCTTCATGAACGAGCATCGCCACCAGTACACAATTACCACGATGTGTCGGGTGCTGCGGATTGCTCGTGCCGGGTTCTATCAATGGCTACACAAGCCTGTCTCAGATCGTGAGCAGGAAAACAGCCGACTGCTGAAACTAATCCGCGACTCCTATGCGGTCAGTCGTGGTGGTTACGGCGCACTCCGGGTCTTTGGCGACTTACGGGAGGCTGGTGAAGCGTGTGGCAAGCACCGCGTCGCTCGCCTGATGCGCGCCCATAAGATCAAGGCTTTACGGGGTTACAAAGCGCCACGCCCGATCGCGGGCCGGCCCTCGATCATCGCCCCCAACCATCTAAATCGCGAGTTCAGCGTCGACGCCCCTAACAAAGCCTGGGTAACGGACATTACCTATATCCGTACTTGGCAGGGCTGGCTTTACTTGGCCGTGTTGGTGGATCTGTATGCACGCAAGTTCGTAGGCTGGTCAATGAAACCGACGCTGGCCCGAGAGCTGGCTCTGGACGCATTGCTCATGGCCCTTTGGCGGCGTAAACCCAAGGAGCGCATGATCGTTCACTCCGATCAAGGTAGTCAATATGGCCGCGATGACTGGAAGCGCTTCTGTGCGGCCAACAACCTGGAGCCCAGCATGAGCCGGCGCGGTAACTGCTGGGATAATGCGGTGGCCGAGTCTTTTTTCAGCAGCTTGAAGAAAGAGCGCATTCGCAAACGCATCTATAAAACCCACGACCTGGCCAGGTCTGATGTGTTCGACTACATCGAAGTGTTTTACAACCGAACCCGCCGCCACAGTCACTTGGGTGGTGTCAGTCCTGAGGCATTTGAACGTGCCTCATTATGAGGTCGGGAAATGTCTACCGGAGCGGGGGTAGTCCAATAGATTACGTTATGGATCATCTTTCGACAGGCAAAGACATCTCTGTGGCTTGGTATGTCCATGCTGGGCATGCTTGCCGGCAAGCTTTTTCGGAACAAATGCTCACGCAATATATGGCGCACTAACTCGAAGTGTTCACTGTCGGACAGCAGGTTTCGCTTGGGCCGGCAGACTTGGCCCCGAGCTCTCATCTGCTGATGGGCCGCACACGCTGAGTAACGGGCGCAGACCTTTTGATTACGTCGCATCGCGCGGCTGATAGTCGAGGGAATCGGTTGATCAAGCAGGCAATTTTGCGCTGGCTAGGAACTGGGCGATGTGGATGATTGCGCGCTCTTCAACGCTGAGTTCGGAATAAGGAATTGATGTAGCACGGTACCGGAAAGATCAGGTGTTGCATTCAGTTTATGCTCCGCTCCATAGTCCAGAAACAAGTGGGTAAGGCATCCAATCGCTGTGAATTAGCGTGAATTCACAGCTTATAATTATGCGATAGCCTTTCCTTGTGTGTTAATCAACTCGCACAGTGGCAAACCTGATCACAGGGGCCAGGAAAGCATTAAGTGAAAGCTTAAGTTCTAATGAGTTGCTTAGTAAAAAATACAAAAAATATAGAGGATATAAAGATGTTTAAAAAGATAACCGCTGCAACCGCTTTTAGCTTGGCATGTTCTTCGGCAATAGCCAATCCAATCTCAGAAGGCGTAGAGTTTAGCCTTTTCGGCACAATCCCGTCTCCCAACTTTGTGGTTGCTCCAGTTTCCCCTGAAGTGTTGCAGGGCGTTAATGAGGTGGTTTTTAACGAAGCAACGGGATCGTTTGTACCATTCATTACAACTTTTGAAATTGTGAGCGCTAATAACTTTACTGTTACTTCTACTAGCCCTTCAAAGTTGATTAGTGGCACAGATGAAATTAACTTTGATTTGAGGTTCAATGGTATGATGTTGCCTACGGGTACTCAGTCTACAGTGCAATCAAATGGGAGCTTAGATAAACAATATTTTCCACTTCAGGTTAGCTACCCCCCAGCTGGTACTACAGGATATGCTCCAGGTGACTATACAGGCGTTGTTAGCCTTGTCTTTAGTAGCACACTTTAGAGTTATTTCCTGGTATTGGGGCGATTTCTAGGCGTGCTAGAGTTGTGCCTATGAAGTAGCGGAATAGAAAATGGGTGTAACACCTAATCGCTCAATCGCGGTGTTGCACCCATCTACAATTCTGGGATTAGCGTTGAAAAATACGTGCCCTATTTAACTAGAGCGTTCTTAAAAATAGGAGTGAGTGTAAATCTATGGGCCTACTTCCCGGTTTCCTTGCTAAAATCGGTTGTCCTAAAGTTCATATCAAGGCATGTGTTGCTGTACAGTTTATAACAAGCTGTATCTTCTTTTTCGTTACATTTGCAACAAGGTCTTTGAGGTGATCTAAAATATCGTAGAGTGTTTGTGCGGTACTCTTAAAGTATATAATCCGTTTTTCTTGGGGAAGGCAGGAATTAGTAATTTAAATTTTAAACCTTGCTAAAAGTAGGTGCTCGTTTTAGTTTGGGCTAAGATGTTTAATTATGTAGTTGCTATTGGCTAAGCGTTGCCTGCGTGTGGAAGCGGTTTGTTTGAGTTATTAGTTAGTCATGTCTTTTGAGATGTTTTTTTATCATACGTGTTATATACCTTCATTAAAGAATGCTATATAGACTGAAGCTGAATTCGAATCTATGTGCGTCTCTGTGTCCGCTAGTTAGATTATGTTTGTAAAAATTGCCAGTCCCGTTTTTAAGCACTGCCTTAAGTAAGTAGCCCTTGTTAAAATACGGGTGTTTTTTTATGTCGCTTGAAAGTGAATTGCAGGGTAAGTGTCTATTAAGTAGTTTTCATTTATTATTGGCTGTCATTATATCGCTCGAAGTGAATGCATAGAAAATTTTATATATTTTTCATTAGTTAAGTAAGGCTGGCGGTTGCTATAGCCTGCTCTGTAGGTTAGCTATATGACTGCTGCTCAGAAATTATGGTTGTTAGTGGCGTGTGTATGAATATAAAGGTTTTTGTAGGCTTTATATTGAGCTTCGTTCCTTCTGCAGGTTTATTGGCAGCCCCCTATGTGGGGTCAATAAGCTTACTAGAGCAAAGCCGCGGAATGCCCGCTGAATTCGCTGAATATTTTTTTAATGCGCCTCTCGCCGCGAAAATTCTACTTAATAATCAACTGCTCAGCGAAGCTTTACTCAGCGTGACGCTTGATGAGCGCGTTACCCTGTTGGAGTTGACCGATAGTTCGAGCAGTGATCTGTCTGCTAATGAACGCCAGCGCTGGGCAGACCTCCTGCGACTGGGAGTGCCACTGGGTATCTGTGAGCGCAACTGCCCGTTTCAGCTGTTGGCGGTACATTACAACTTGGAGACCTCGACACTCTCCATAATTACCGAAGCCGCCGAACAAACGGCGACCGATTCACGTTATATTGGGCTGCCTGTAGACGGCAGCCATGGCGTTCTGGTGCAAAATAACCTTAGCCTGTTCGGCGGTCAGGGGCAGCGACCCAGCGGTAGCACTGTGCTGCGCAGCACCAGCAGCCTGGGCAATTGGACGCAGAATAGCAAGCTCCTACTATCGCGCGGCAGCGCCGTAGGAAGCACATTTCAGCATAAGCTGCAAGAGCTCTACAGCCAGCGCGAGTTTAACGGCAGCTTCGTACGAGTGGGCTACTTCATGCCTGACACTGAAGGGCTGAGTCGCCAAGCGCGCACCCTTGGGGCCAGCGCGGATGGCCTGGCAGGCGTGATGTACGGAAGCTCCGACAGTCTGGCCATCGACAGCATGCAGCCCAGCGTCTACCCGATCTACGTCACTGCTAATCGCCAGGCCACCGCCGAGATTTACCGCAATGCTGTACTAATCAGCATCCAGCCCGTAGACCCTGGCCTGCAGACGCTTGACACCCGTCGTCTGCCCCGCGGCATCTACGACGTGGAAATACGCCTGGTTGAAGATGGCCAGGTGATCTCAACAACTCAGGAGCTGGTCTACAAGCCCAATAATTGGCGCAACCCAGAGCAGCGCTGGCGCTATAACCTGTATGCCGGCCAAGAAACCGAACTACTGAGTAATAGGCACGAACAACGCGAGCGGAGTATGAGCGCCGGGGCGGCAGTCAACTATTTAATGCACCCGCGGTTGATTAGTGGGCTTTCTGTGCGTCAAGTGAAGGAGAAGATCCAATACGCAACCTCGGCCGACTGGATGATCAGCGACAAAAGCAGTTTCTACGCGAACTTGTCCCATACACCTGGCCAGGGCAGCGGCCTCGACTTGTACAACAATATCAGTTTCGGCTATCTCAGCCTTGGGGTTAGCCATAACCGGAGCTGGCCGGACACCCGCAACATCTATCAGCAACCCTTAAATGGCACTCGCCCTTTACGTCAAACCTCCAAATATAACGGCCAAACCAGCACCACTGGCGTCTCTGCCAACCACCGCTTGAGCGAAAGCACCCGAGTGAGTGGGCGTGTTACATATACCCAAGGATCAAGCAATGGTACCAGCCTGGATTTGAGCTGGTCACGGCGCGGGCAATTATTCGGTAGCGACGCTAACTGGGGCGTTGCTATGTACGACCGCCCCGGCAGCAACATCACAAACGAACGTGATCGCGGCATTGATCTTAGCCTTAGTCTGGCTCTTGGTGGCTCAAGGGATAATCTGTATGGCAGCGTTGGCCGGCGCAATGCCAGCTATGGCAGATCAGAAAACAACACTTCGCTCAGTTATTCGCGCAGCCTTGATGACCATTTTCTACAGAGCTTCACGATAGGCGCCAGCCAGGACAGTTACGGTACTGGTCTGAAAGGGCAAGCTGCTTTTGCCGGCAAGCACCTGATAGGCATGGCGTACCTGCAACGTTCCAGCTACCAAGGCAAGCTTAGCGGCGGCATAAACCTGGAGAGCAGCCTCGCCATTGGCGCCGGTAAAGTGGCGCTCAGCAGTCAGGCCAACTCTTATAGCAAAGCGGGAATGATTATTGATGTTGAGTCTGACCTTGAGCAGATCATGCTGCGTGCCGACGACCTCAGTGGCATGCACACCACTTTACACCCAGGTCGTAATTTCATGCCGGTCGAGTCCTATAAACAAGGTCAGGTCAACTTCGCACTTTCCTATGCCTCGTCGGAGGTGGCTGGAGCTGTCGAGCCCAAGCAAGCCGCTTATCACCTGAACAAAGGTGGCGTCACGTATCAGCGCATTCTGGTCATGAAAACCGTCACCGTGCTTGGCCGCCTGCTCGATTCAGAAGGCCAACCGCTTAAGGGGCATCATATCTTCAACCAAGCCAGCCGAGGCATGAGCGAAGCTGACGGCTTCTTCTCTTTGGAAATACGCGCTAGCGCACCAACCCTAGATGTCAGTTACAACAAAAAATTGCGCTGCCAGTTCCAGCTTGACCTGACCGAATATCGTCAGGAGGGCGATGTATTGATGGTCGGCGACCTAGTTTGCGTGGCGAATATCTTGGCCAACGCAACGTAACAATTGGCATCGACGAACTCCCCACTTCACTGAAAAGACGCAGCAGCACTGAAGGCTGCACAACTGCTTAGCCAAAGGTAAAACCATGAAATGCTTCTTGCACATCGCCGTACTCGCTACCTTGCCCTTACTCGCCCAAGCAGCGCCGCAAATCCATATTGGTTCTTTCTACGACATCCTTGACTCTGACAAGAGCGTGAAGGTCAAGGTCGTCCACAACACAGGAGATGCCACTGCCTTTGTCAAGGTCGAAATTCTGGAGATTCTCTATGCCGCCGACGGTAGTAGCAAAGAAGTATCTCTCAGTCTCGACGGCAGCAGTGTCACGCGCAACGGCCTAATAGCCAGCCCAGCGCGATTGATCATCCCTAGTCGCGGCTCGCAAAGAATACGCTTGGTATATATGGGGGAGCGCAGCCAGGAGCGCTATTTCCGCTTGCGCTTTGTGCCTGTTGTGCCCGAGGAAGAGGACAAATTTGCCATTAGCAGCACGGGACGCGAGGAGTATAAAGAGGCACTGTCTGCTGGTATCAACGTGATGACAGGCTTCGGCTCTATCGTCATTGTGCACCCCAAGGAGAGCCACTACGACACCCGCCTCGATGACCGTGCACAACAGTATGAAGTGCGCAATGATGGCAATGCCTTAGTTCGGCTCGAAAAATTCAAAGATTGCGCCAAGGACAACCTCGACTGCCTGGCGCCGTTTGCACTCTATGTGCGCCCAGGTCACAGCCACACATTCAGCAAACAGCTTGGACACACATACACCTTTGAGCTGATTGAAGGCGCCAGCAAGAGAACCATTAAGGTGCAATGAGTACCTAACACGCCCTAAGGCTTCCCGTGATGCGCAAAGTTATCCGACATTCCATCACCTGCTTGGCTCTGTTTATGACGTGCAGGGTTCTGGCAGCCGAGCAACAGATCTACGAGGTCTTCGTTGATATCCCCGGAGTTAGCTTCTACGTGTTACCGGAAGAGGCAAGATTGTCAGTAGATGGACTGGCGCTGGAATGGGATGTATCGAACGGGGGGTTCGCACCATTTCGCACTCACTTTACTGTGCTCAACAGTAATGGTGGCCTTAGCGTCAAACTGGAGGAGTCTGTTGTTTTGCACCGTTCTGATAAAACATCGCAGATTGAGCTGGAGGTGAAGCTTAACGATACGTCCCTGAGCATTAATTCTAAGTTGATAGTAGACGATGCAAAAACTCCAAAGCGGCTGGCATTGGATATTAAGGCTAACATGCCGCGTGGCGGATATATTCCAGGTAACTACGTAGGGAGTATGAGCTTGATTTTTGAAGCGTCCCCACCATAGTAAATCGACGGGCACGAGCGCAACAAAGTTTCTGTAAACGGCTATTATAAGAGTTACACCGCAACCAAATCAGCTCAGGCCTGTAGAACATACGACTTCAAAAACGAGCGACCGAGGATAAAAATACGTGCAAAGAATAAACATATCTACTACCTGCACGAGGCAACTTAAATACATTTTTTTCATGCTGCTGTGCATGGTCTGCATTGAAGCGTCGGCGGATACGATAAATGTTAGAGGGATTTACAGCGCTAATTTAGCTAGCGCTGCCTACAATGAATTTGCAATTACCTCAGGTGGCAATATTTGTGGTTCAGGATACATGACAAACTGTGACAAAAAAATATATCAAGTCCATGAACTTAAAAACTCAGGCCCCAATATTACATTTACCACGCCACTAACAATAAATGACACAGGCATTTCAGATCAGAACTGGCTGTATTTTAAAGCCAGCCAACCAAAGTATGTAGTCACCCTTACAGATGTAAAGAGTAATACATTTGACGTGATTGTGGAAATTACACACCTTGGAGCATACTTTGATGATGGCGACAAGATCGGCAGCGAATATTCTACAGCCGGATGTACAGCTGCCTCGGATGCGTTACATACGGGTCGTGGTGTTAGGCTAATACATTTGCTCCCGGAATCAAAAACATGTGTGACAAAATATACGAATTCAGCCTCCACTATGTACAGTTTGAAATATAACAATATATACATCGGCTTTACCGTTATGCCTAATTCAAAACCTTTTGATTTAAAGGCAGGCCGCTATACCGGAAACTTAATGTTAACTCTAGGTAATGCTGGTAACGAAGATATTCATACAGGAATTCATGATTTGTTAGATATAAATAATAAGAATTTAAGTGTCAACTTTGACTTCACTGTCAACCATATGATCAAGGTCCAGCCACTCGGTGATACCCGTGTGTCTTTGCAGCCCAAGGCTGGCTGGCAAAGTTGGCAGGCCAATAACCGCCCACATACGGCACTGATCGGCAACAGCACCTTTAATCTATCTACCAGCACAGCCTTCACTATGCGCTTAAAGTGCGAGTATCCGGGATTAGATAATAATTGCGCCTTGCAGGACGAGCTGGACGGGCAACAGATTACGGTCGAAACAAAGGTCAGCTTACCTACGGGCATCACAGCCGATGCTCAACCCGTACTACGTTTTGCGTTGAGGACGATCGAATCACTCCCATTTATACCCGCTAACTATATAAGCGCGGGCAACGGCACCTTGCATTTCAATATAGAGCAGAATGGAGTGGCTGAAATTTTTAACCATTACAGCCATGCTGCCCGCCGCTACAGAGGCGGCATCACGGTAATCTGGGACGCCGATATCTGAGGGCGAAAAATCAGTTGGTCGATCAAGTTCAGCATCGACAATCCAGTGCTATTTACGGAAATATAAAAAAACGCGATATATTGACAAGAATGAATAAAAAATTAATTCCCGCTGTGCTGCAATAATTACTAATTCTTGTAAGATCCTATGATTTTTTGCTATTTCAAGAAATGCTAGGTGTGTAAATGGTGTGATAAGAATTTCAGATTATGAGGGCAACAGAAAAGTTCAGATTCACAAAGGGCTCGCCACCTTTGTTTTAGGCTTATATGGTTCTGATCAAGAAATATGTTATATTTTTTGTCCAGGCTGCGCAAAAATTTACGCTCTTAGGTAACTATTGATGATTTTACTTAGTCGCTGTGGCGACAATAATCGATAGTTACAATTATTTTGCAGGATGGGTGATTTATACAGCGTGAATACCGCAGTGGGAAACCTTTACTCGGAGTGTGCAAAACAAAAAACTGCCTCCAGTTATAAGATGAGCTCTGATCTGGTGCAAGCAATAAAGCTTTCATGGCTGCCGAAGATGCCCCATCTTTCTTCATGTGCGCCGAGAGCTGTTATAACTTTGCTAGTCATCTTTACCTTTTTCTGATTTTACAGTTTGCGGCGGTAGGTCGTTGACCGGCAACTTAACGGGGAGTCATTCTTAGAGATATTTCAGTATCGATTTAAAAAGGGTTATAAATCTTGGGCAAACCATAAACTGCTCTTTCGCCACAGGCCAGATTTTATTCTTGAGATTTATTTCCAAGCGAGAATCTACTCTATGGACCAATGCCTCATCGCTACTCACTCGCCAACTCTCTTAGTGTATCCCGGGGCTATGTTGTATTAGTTTTAGGTAGAAGGTGTCAGGCAGGCGCGCTACCGAGAATCGGAGCGCCTAATAATTCATCAGCTCCACTGTGCGTATGCGCAGCCAGCTATTTTGCGACGAGGATGAAGCTGATTTCTGAAATTCTGTGGGCGACTACTTTTATGCAACCGCAGGGGGGGGGCATCCCAGGCTAGAGTTGAGTGTTGCTTAGCTTGATCTTTAAGGAGCTTCAAAGTAACAGTTCTTGCGTATCGAATCATCAAGTCTATTCCATCAATACCGGCACGGTAATGATGACGAATGCTAGCGCAGTGTTATTGATGTGCCATTAGTGTCGCCACGCCCAATACTGCAGGCGAAATAACGATCCTAAGAGTTTCTGCTTATAAATGTTAGCCGGCAACAAAATACTTTGCTAAAGACCGAGGTTTTTCAAACTACAAGCTTGTACCTTTCACATCGCACACGCGTGAGCGATGTGAAATTTAATAAATCACCAATATTTATGCTTCATTTTCTTGTGGTTAGTTTTATCTTTAAGTCAGGCGAATATCGATTTAGTTCCAGCGCAAGGCAAATAACGAGTTGGTAGTTCGGGCTTGGTCTGGAATGAATATTAATGTGTGTCGTGATGATGGTTGATATTGGATATTAAAATATTTTAAATGCCAATGTGTAGACTGATGAATTTACTACTCCCAAGTTGAGTTTTTGTGCAAATTAAATATATAGATGATTATGCTTCTGAGCTCAACAGCAAACCCTGTGGCGATGATCTGGAGTATTCAGCTGAATTTATTGAACTTGAGCGGCTAATTAGTGGGGGTGGGGTAGTTGAGTATGGTGAGCATGTATATACTTCCGAGTCGGTCGACTGGGCTAGATTGGAGATTCTTTGCCGTAGTTTATACGGAAAAACTTTAGATCTTAGGGTGGTGGTTATTCTTGCTCGGTGCCTACTTGAGCGTTATGGCCTTAGTGGTTTTGTCGCATGCCTGAGGCTGATAAAATTGATGTTGTGCCAGCGCTGGGAAGACGTCCATCCTCAGTTAGTCGCCGAAGACCAGTTCGATCCCCTGATTCGTATTAATACTCTGGCTGAACTTGCTGTGCACGAAACTATTATGGTTGCGCTTAAGCGTCAGGTATTGGCAACTACCGAAGATGGGCAAGCATTTTGCCTGGCCGACCTAGGCATTATTTACAGCGCCGAAGCCTCAGCTCAAAGTGAGCGTCGTAAGTTGTTGAATAAGCTGATCAGTCCTAATTGTTCAGTGGAGCTGGTGCGGAGTTTGGGTCAAATCAATGCTATCTACCGCGAGCTCAGCGAAATAGCCTTGTGCTTGGAAGCTAAAACTGCAATCCACGGCATTTCGCCTTTGCAAATTATGAGTAGTAATTTGTGTAATTGGGCGCGGGTGGTTGAGGGTCATGTTCGTATTGTAACTCCCCAATTGCCCATATCTGCACCTCAAGAGTTGAGCCGTGCGGCACAGTCAAAACTAGGCATTAGTAACTGCTGGGATAATAGTTGTGAGTCGCGTGAAGATGTTGTGCGTGCATTGGATGCAATTTGTGCCTATTACCAGCAGCAAGAGCCCTCGAGCCCAGTTCCTTTTTTACTCGCCAGAGTGCGTCGACTCGCCAACATGAGTTTCATCAATATTATTGCTGAGCTGGCGCCTGATGCTTTAAGCGACTTGCGTCGTTTAGGTGAAAGTTCAATAGATTAACTAAAAGCCAGTTAGGTAACTGAATATGTCGAGTAGTGACAGTGGTCAAAAATTTATTGGCCGTAATCGTGCCCCGCGGGTGCAGATTGAATATGAGGTTGAACTTTATGGTGCGGAGAAAACCGTTGTCATTCCGTTCGTTAATGGTGTGTTTGCCGATTTGTCCGGGTCTAATCGTAGCCAGCTACCGTTGTTGATTGAGCGAAAATTTCTCGATATTGACATGGAAAATTTCGATGAGCGCATGCAAGCAATCAATCCGCAAGTAAGTATGAGGGTGGCCAATAAGCTTAGCGGCGAAGGAGAGATGGCAGTCTCTCTGAGCATGAAAAATATGGACGATTTTTCTCCCGGCGCCATTGCCCGCAACGTTGAACCGTTGCGCGAGTTGCTCGAGGCACGTAATCAACTGGCTAACTTGCTGACTTATATGGACGGTAAAAGTGGAGCCGAGCAACTGATGGCCAAATTGCTGGAGGACCCGGTGTTGATGAAATCTTTGCTGGAGCAAAGCAATCAAACTTCCGACTGCTCATCCCAGGCCTGACGTGTCTACACATCACTTTCTGTACAGGTAGTAAAATATGCCAGAGATCATTGCGCAATCCATTCTTGTTACGCCACCTTTAATATATTCAAGCCTTGATTTCAATGGTGTGTTGGAGCGCGAATTTAAGCCGCGAAGCGAGCAGGCGCGAGGGTTGATTGAGTCGGCTGTGCAGACGCTGGCCAAGCATGCGCTGCGTAATACTCAGCTGATTGCCGATGACACCCTAAGTACTATTTCTGCGTTAATCGCCGAAATTGATCTGAAGTTGGCAGAGCAAGTTAATAGCATTCTGCATCATCCCGATTTTCAAAACTTAGAGTCGGCGTGGCGCGGGCTGCAGTATTTAGTGTGCAATACCCAAACCGATGATCAGTTGAAAATTCGTTTTTTCAACGCCTCTAAGGCAGAACTCGCACATGAACTGAGAAAGTTCAAAGGCGCCGCCTGGGATCAAAGTCCGCTATTCAAGAAAATCTATGAGCATGAGTACGGACAGTTTGGTGGTGAGCCTTTTGGTGTACTGATTGCTGATTACTATTTTGACCACAGTCCACCCGACATGGCGCTATTGGCATCAATGGCGAAGATAGCGGCGGCTGCCCATGCGCCGCTAATAAGTGCTGCGGCGCCTGCAGTGATGATGATGGACTCGTGGCGGGAGTTGGCTAATCCGCGGGATCTTACAAAGATCTTTCAGACTGCCGATTATGCTGCGTGGCGTAACTTACGCTCCAGCGAGGACTCTCGGTATGTGGGACTGACCATGCCAAGGTTCCTTGGTCGCGTGCCTTATGGCGCCAACACGGAGCCGGTGGAGGAATTCGCCTTTGAGGAAGTAACCGAGGGTGACTCTGAAAATTACCTCTGGGTCAATGCCGCTTATGCCATGGGGGCGAGTATTAACCGCTCCTTTAAGGAATATGGCTGGTGTTCGCGTATTCGCGGTGTTGAGTCCGGCGGCGCCATTACGGGCTTACCTTTGCACAGCTATCCGACACTTGATGGCGGTGTGGACATGACCTGTCCAACCGAAATCGCCATCAGTGATCGACGTGAGTTGGAACTGGCGAAGAATGGTTTTATGCCGTTAGTACATTGTAAAAACTCGACGATGGCCGCCTTTATTGGCGCTCAGTCGCTGCAGCAACCCCAGGAATACAGCGACGCTGACGCGACCGCCAATGCCAAACTATCCGCACGCTTGCCCTACCTGTTCGCTACCTGCCGTTTCGCGCATTACCTCAAGTGCATTGTGCGCGACAAAATCGGTTCGTTTAAGTCGCGCGACGATATGCAGGGGTGGTTAAACAATTGGATTGTCTCCTACGTTGAGCACAATCCAAGCACCGCCAGTGAATCTGATAAGGCACGTAAGCCGCTGGCTAGCGCTGAGGTGGTGGTCGAGGATGTGGAGGGTAATCCGGGGTTTTATCAGGCCAAGTTTTATTTGCAACCGCATTATCAATTGGAAGGTCTGACGGTTTCGCTGCGCTTGGTCTCTCAACTACCTTCCATTAAAGATTAAGTAGTTTTCCATAAGCATTTTTAATGCTTATGGAGTTTGGTTTTGCAGTTTTTACTTGGGTTTAAATATACACTTAAAGGATATATATGATAGTTTTGAAGTTTGACACGCAAATCAAGGGTACCTGTACAGAGCCGAATCACGAAGACTCGATCACTCTTGAGTCCTACACCTTTGGCTCAAGTCGTTATGTGCAAATTAATGACGGCGAGCGAGAAACCGGCGTAGCTAAAGTATCGGAGCTTGTTCTGACTAAGCTGGCAGATATTTCGTCGCCTGAGTTGTTTCTGCAGTCGTGCAATGGAAAGTCATTGGGCACTGCAACCTTGAGTGTTTTACAGACGGGTGGCAGTACCGAGAAACCCCAAGTGTATTTATCTGTTATTTTGAGCGATGCGCTAATTACCGGCTATCTTGTTGAAGGTCTTGTCGGTAGGCCTACCGAACGTATTCATGTGAGCTTTACAAAGATTAAATATAAATACATTGAATTCAGTGGCGATGTAAAAAAGGCGCCAGTAGAAAAAACTTATAACATTAAGACGCGCTCGGCGGAGTAGTTTATAAGCGCCGGCTATCTAATATTACATTCACTACTTTACTGGTTAGCCCCTATGTCGGTTGTAGCACCCTTGCTTGATCGCTTGACGATAGATTTTAGCAGCAATTTTACTCGCCAAAATGCTATCGGCCGTTACATTGATCAGCTATGTAATGATCTTGAGCTTGTCTTCAATTCGGCAGGGCTAGGCAGTATGTATGAATTGCATAACCATCCACAGGTAGCATGCTCGGTACTCAATTACGGTATGGGCAGTTTTGCCGGTGTGACTGTATCAAGCATTGATTTAGTACAACTCGAGCGTCGTGTTCGTAGGCTTATTCGGGTTTTTGAACCCAGAATACTTAGTCGTAGCCTAGATGTTGTGCTGCTACCGAATGATGAGGTTAACAGCGGTTTTAAATTTTTGTTGCGCGGCGAAGTCTGTGCGCGCGGCTCACAGTATTCATTTGCACTGCACTCAACCTGGAATACCGAAAGTGGTGAAGTGTGCGTTCGGCCTTGTGGAAAACATTATGGATGACCGTTTGTTGCGTCACTATGAGCAAGAGTTGAGCTTTTTGCGTGAGGCGGGTGATGAGTTTGCCCAAGAGTATCCCCGCGTGGCGGGTGCATTGGGCTTGCGCCTTGACGAAGTCACAGATCCATCGGTAGAGCGCTTGCTGGAAGGTCTGAGCTTTCTGACCGCTCGGGTGCAGCTGCAAATGGACGCCGAGTTTTCCACCTTCACACAAAACTTGTTGGCGCTGGTTCAGCCTCAGTCTTTGCTGCCAGTGCCCTCGATGACGGTGGTTCAGTTGGCTCCAGACCTGCAAGAGGGATCCTTGACCTCCGGATTCACCCTAGCAAGTAACACCGTATTGCGCACAATCAGCACTGGCCAAGAACTACAGCCACGTTGTGAGTTTCGCACCCTGAGGCCGGTTACCTTATGGCCTATTCGTCTTGAGTCAGTCGAATACTTCCCGTGCACCAAATTACTAGCAGGCTTGCCGGTGGCATTAGCCGATCAAGCCGCCTGTGCACTGCGCTTGCGCGTGCGCACCACCTCGGGATTACGTTTCGAGCAACTGGCCCTTGAGGCGTTGACGCTTTTTCTACCCGGCGCCGATTCATTGCCGATGATCTTGCAGGAAGCGCTTCTTGCACACTCCATGGGCATGCTTGTAAGGCCCGCTGAGTGCGACGCCCCATGGGGCCGCTTAATTGGCCCTGAACATATTACTCAAGCCTACCAAGAGCTGTCTGCTGGGCAGAATCCGCATTCGTCTGGGCGTGATTTGGCGTTCACGCAGCTCAGGCGATTTCTGGCTTTCGCGCCGGGGCAGCGCTTTATCACCATGGGAGGTCTTGCCCCTGCGGTGCGTCAGTGCCGTGGTGACCATCTAGAGCTACTTATCCTGTTCAAGCCATTGTCGCTGCAGTTACCGGCACGTCTGGATGTCAGTAGTTTTGCGTTGTTTTGTGCGCCGGCAATCAATCTGTTTCGTAAGCACACCGATCGCATTGCTTACGACCCGCATCGTCAGGAGTTGCCCCTGGTGGTGGATAAATCTAGGCGCTTGGCCCATGAAGTGCTTGAAGTCTTGTCGGTGCATGGTTATGCCGCCGGGGCCACAGAGCGCCAAGTATTCTTACCCCTCTATGCACCACATGGATTGGCGGGAACCGATATTCCGCCCGCGGGCTTCTATCAGTTGCATCGCACCCCAAGTAGGCGCGCTAGCAAGATCGGCGCCCAGTCCTCTAACTATCAAGGCACTGACGTCAGTCTCTCGCTGCTGATTACGCCGCCAATCATTGACGGTGAGGGCCTTGCGCAACTGGCAGTGGAAGTTCTGTGTTGCAACCGCGACCTACCATTAAGCATTCCGCAGGGCACGGGCAAGACCGATTTTGTACTGGACATCAGCGCACCTGTGTTGTCCGTACGTTGTGTCGCCGGCCCTTCCAAGCCTGTGCAAGCGCCTCTGCAAGGGGAAAGGCAGTGGCAGGCGGTGCGCCAGCTTTCACGCAATTTCTTGCCCCTGACCGATGGCGATGGTAAGGCCGGAGCGCGAGCCTTGTGCGATTTACTGTCGGTGTATGTCGCCGACGATAGCCTGAGCGCTAAGTTACTGCAGGCTGTCCATTCATTACGTGCAGAGCCCATCACGCGGCGCCTGCCGGGTCCGGGACCGGTCACTTTCGGGCGCGGACTCAAACTGATTCTGACCTTGAATGACGCCGCCTGTGAGGGCACTGGAACCTACGCGTTTGGCTCGGTACTGGAAGCGTTCTTTGCGCATTATTCCGCGCTCAACTCATTCACTGAAATGGAGTTACACAGTGCGACACGCGGTCATATCAAAACGTGGCGGGCGAGGGCAACCCAATGCATGACCTTGTGACGCGCCTGCCTTCCCTCGCCACCAGGCCCTGGCGCTACGAGTTCTTCAGCGCCATGCGTCATATTGAGTCTGCTTATCCTCTGGCGCCCCGCTGGGGAACCGCCCAGCACCTGCGAGATGAGCCGATACGGCTGGCACAGAACATATCCTTGGCTTTCCAGGCAGCAATGATCTCCGGCTGGCGTCTGCGTGAAGGAATGGCGGCCTGCCTGCAGGTTAATTTCTTTGGCTTGACGGGTGTCAACGGTCCGATGCCACTGCATTTCAGCGAAAAGTTACTGTTCTTACAGGTCAACCATAATGACTCTGCTGCGGCGCATTTCCTGGACGTGTTTCACCACCGGTTATTGACCCTGCTCTATCGCAGTTGGGCCATGGCACGACCTGTAGTGTCAGCTGATCGACCTTTGCAGGACCGCTTTTCCGACTACGTAGCGGCTTTTTCACCCGGTGAAATGAGTGCACTGCCGGGGGCCGAACGTTACTACGCCAGTCAATTGGTGGACCAGCGGCGCAGTGCCCAAGGTCTGATCGCGGTTGTCAGCGACCTTTTGCGGGTTGCGGTCAGCGTACAAACCCTGGTCGGGCGGCGGACGCCTTTGCAGCCTGAACAATACCTGCGTCTTGGTCGCCGACATGAGTCCAGTCAACTGGGTAGGGCAAGCTTGCTGGGCCGGCATAGCTGGAATATTCAACACAGTTTTATCTTGCGCCTCGGGCCTTTGTCTTGGTGCGACTACCAACGTCTGTTACCCGCAGCGCAGTGCCTGTTGCCGCTCTATCAGTTGGTTGAGGCTTATGCCGGAAAAATATTCCAGTGGTGCTTGGAGCTGCATCTGGATCGAGCTCAGATTCCCGATTTACGCCTTGGCAGCCGGCAACCCTTGGGGCAGGCAACTTGGTTGGCCGCCCCGGGTGAGCAGAAGGATGGCAGGAGTTGGCGATTCACCCCCGCTCGTTTTTTTAACCGCAGAGCTGGGCGCAGCGTTTTTGTTCATTGAATTGCAGATGTTGCGATTGATAGCTCTCGCAATAGCCTAGTGGCCTGCGACCGTTTACCAGAGAGGAAATATGCCTGCGCAAGTTGTCATGGGCGCTTCACTGCGTTGCTCATTCGGTAATGCACAGGCCAAGTTGGTTGTGTTGCCCAGCAACCGCACCCACACAGAAGGCCATTCGGCGGCGAACATCATGGATCACTTGCCGATGGTGAATATTCCACCGTTCGGTATGTGCAGTTCCATGGCCAATCCTCAGGTCGCTGCAGCCACTGCGGCGGCACTGGGGGTGTTAACGCCAATGCCGTGCTTGCCTGTCACGCTTACACCATGGGCGCCTGGTGCGAGCAAAACACTAATCGGTAGGCTACCGGCTTTGGGTAGTCATGCAATTTGCAACTGCACCTGGGCCGGCGTCATTGAGGTCACAGATCCATGCAGCCAGAAAACCACAATATTTTGACCGAGCGAAATGCGTTATGAGTAATTTCAAGGCCAGCCAGATCAAGGCTCCCAACGAGGCGGGGCCGTTATCACTGATCGAATTCGAGGCTCGCGAGGGGCTTAGCCAGCTTGCGGAATATACCCTCCGGGTGCAGGGAGGACGGTCAGGACTGGATGCCAACCAGTTACTCGGCAAGCCACTGAGCGTGGGGCTCATGGCCTCTGACCTAGGTGTTCGCTGGGTGCACGGGTATATCAGCGCAGTGAGCCAAGACGAGCATTTCGGCCAGCAAGGGTTTTGCAGATTATCCCTTCGCCCTGCGCTGTGGCTGTTGACCTTGGCCAGCCATAATCGGTTTTTTGAGCAGAAAACCATTATCGAGGTTTTGCGTGAGGTGCTTGATGACTACCCCGGCATTACTGTCGATTGGCAAGTGACCGGCAGTTATGAGGCCCTGGAATACTGCGTGCAGTACCGCGAAAGCGACTTTGCTTTTATCAGTCGGTTGATGGAGCGCGCCGGTCTTTATTATTTTTTTGCCCATCAGAAGGACGCGCATCAACTGGTCATAGTCGATTCAATGACCGCCCATAAAACCGCAGCCCTGTGCAGCAAAATGAGCTATCGGCCGGAGCAGGATAATTTCATTGCCGGCCTGTCCAGTTGGTCGCAGCGCGCTGAGATGGCGACGGGCAAGGTCTGCTTAACGGACTTTGATTTCAGCAAGGCCAATAACCGTGAGGCCAGCGTTCAGAGCGTCGATGCCGCTGTTTCTGCCGGCTGTGATCTGAATGATTATGGGCTAGCAGTGTTTCCGGGGCTTTTTACCGATCACGACGCTGGCGACACCGCGGCTAAGATTCAGGTGGAGTCCTTGCTGGCACGCCAACGCCATGTGCAGGCCCGACACTCATGGCCGTACCTGCTAGCGGGTCATTGTTTCGAGCTGACAGACCACCCTCTAGGCAGCCAAAACGGCAAGTATCTGGTCATCCAATCGACCCTGCTTGGCACCTTTGCGGAGGATACCGGCGGTTTGGCTGAATTTCGCTTCTCGGGGCAGATAGAGGCGATTAAAACCAGCCAGGTATTTCGTGCGCCCATGAGCACCCCAAGCCCGGTTATTGCCGGGCCGCAGACTGCGTTTGTGGTCGGTAAGTCCGGTGAGGACCTGTGGGTTGATAAGCATGGCCGGGTAAAGGTCCAGTTTCACTGGGACAGCAGCCGCCTGACGAACGAAAACTGTTCCTGCTGGGTTCGCGTTGCGCAGCCGCTGGCGGGCAAACGCTGGGGGGCGATGTTCTTGCCTCGGGTGGGCCAGGAGGTGGTTGTGCAGTTTCTTGACGGCAACCCGGATCGGCCTCTGGTTATAGGGGGCGTTTATAACGCAGGTACCCAGCCGCCTTGGGATTTACCCGGCCTGGCCTCGCGTTCAGGGCTTAAGTCACAGTCACTGGGCGATTTACAGATTTACAACGAGCTGCGCTTTGAGGACAAGGACGGCGGTGAGCAATTGCTAATGCATGCCGGCCGTAACCAGGACATCACGGTGGGTAAAGATGCGTTCGTCAGTATCGGCAACGATTGGCATAGCAGTACCGGCGCCAACCAATTCGTCAAGGTGAGCAAGGATCTCCACGAGTCTGTGGGGGGGAATCGCAACGTGCAAGTGGGTAAGGATTGCTCGCTGAATATTGACGGAGACAGCCATTCCAAAGTTGCGGGTAAGCAGTATTTAACGGCCGATAGTGTCGATTTCAAAGGGCAGCAAACCGTCACTATTGAGGCCGGTAGTCAGCTGACCCTCAAGGTGGGCTCCAGCGCTCTGGTTCTCAGTGCATCAGGTGTGTCGATCAATGGCATCAAAGTCACGATTGATGGTTCCAGCAAGGTTGACATCAACTCCGGCGGTGGAGGCGATGCCGCCAGTGCCACCGCTGCCCAGCCAGTTGCCGCGACACAACCGCAGGAAGCCGATAATGGCCAGAGCTGAGCGTTTGTCAAGAGGGCTGCTGCTTGGCTGCATTCTATTGGTCAGCGTGAGCGGTTGCAGCTTGTTTTCTGAACCCCCGTTAGAGCCTTTGGATCCTCACCTGACCCTCACTTTGCAGGCTTCACTGGACACCAACCGCAATCTCTATGGCAGGCCGTCGCCAGTGCTTGTGCGAGTGTTTCAACTGGCCAATAGCCAAGCCTTTCAGCGAGCAACGCTGTCGCAGTTAAGCACTAATCCCGAGCAGATCTTACGCGCGGATTTTCTCGGCCAAGAGGTGTTTTTGCTACGCCCCGGCCAACGCTATCGCTATCACTTCATCCCTGAACCGCGCACGCGCGATATCGGCGTGATTGTAGAGTATCGCAGCATAGATGAGGCTCGCTGGCGGGTCGTCTCCAGAGTGGACCAAAGCATGACTCCCGACGAGTTCGTGTCGATCGGACGCAATAGCGTCGAGTTCACGACGCCATCATTCATGGAACAACAAAGTAATGACTAATCAACATAAAGTCGTGTGGTCTGAAGGCATGTTTCTTCAGCCGCAACACTTCCAGCAACAGGAGCGATACGTTCAGGCTCAGCTTGCTCAGGCTATGGGTGCAATGCAAGTCCACACCTGGGGTTTTACCGCGTTGAAAATAGACCCAGGACAACTGGCTCTGGGCTGCATCGTATTGACGGAGTGTGCCGGAATTTTGCCTGATGGCAGTTTGTTTGCCCTTGGAGGAGATGAACTGGCACTGCTGCGCTACACGGTTGACGAGGGAGAGCGTGATCTAAGCGTGGTTTTGGCGCTGGCGGTGCAACGCCCTAATTGCGTCGATACAGACGCGGTGCCCCCCCCGGACAGCCTGGTTCGCTACCGGGTGGTTGAGGCTATTGTGGCAGACAGCAACGCCTATGGCAGCGAAGAGGCAACGCTGCAGTTATGCCAGCTAAATCTGAAGCTGGCTCGTGAGCAGAATGTATCTGTCGCCCATGTTTTTCTGCGGGTCGCCAAGGTACTGGAGCGATCGCCCGGGGGCCAGGTGTTGCTGGACGAAGGGTTTATAGCGCCCGTAATAGCTTGGCGTCGTTCGCTAAGGTTGGCAGGGTTTGTCGATGAGATCATCAGCCATATTCGCCAGCGGGCCTTCACGCTGGCTGCCAACATGGGAGTACAAGGCCTAGGCGGGGTCTCGGAGGTTCGGGACTTTCTAATGCTGCAAACCGTCAACCGAGCCCTGCCATTGCTGATGCATCTGGCCAGCCAAGAGGGGCTGCATCCGGAGTATCTCTACCGTGTGCTTGTCACCTTAGCGGGTGATTTGGCAATTTTCTTTGAGGAGCACAAAAGGCCCAAAGAGTACCCGATTTATCGTCACGATCAGTTGGCTGAGTGTTTCAGCCCTGTCATTCGGGACTTACATTATGCATTGGGTACCGAGGCCGGCTCTGATGTGGTTCCGTTGACCTTAAGCGACCGAGAGTTTGGATTGCGTTTTGCGTCTGTCCCCGATGCTGAGCTTTACAACTCGGCGCGCTTCGTCCTGGCGGTGCGCGCGCAGTTGCCTGACGATGAACTGCGCAAACGCTTCCCGAAAAACCTGAAAATGGGTCCGGTCGAGCACATGCGTGACTTGGTTGATCTGCAATTGTCCGGCTTGCAGGTTCATGTGCTGCCAGCGGCGCCGCGAGAGCTTCCCTATTACTCGGGGTTTAGCTATTTCGAACTCGAGAGCGAGCATCCTTTGTGGGCTGACCTTAGTAGCGGGCCGGGTTTTGGCTTGCACCTTGCGGGTGAGTTTCCGGGTCTACAGTTGGCTTTTTGGGCCATTAAGGGGGGGCAATGAGCTCTGCTAACCCGAGCGTTTGGCGTCGCTGGTTGCCGCGCCGCAAGCAACCGCTTAACGAAATTGTCGACGAGTCCGCGAGTACCTTTTTAGTGCCTGAAAACGAGGTTCTGGTTCAACTCGCGGAGCCATTGCTCTACGAAGTCGTGTCGCTGCGTGCCTTGAGCCATGCACCTGATATTGACGAGTTGCGTGCCAGGCTTATTACCCATGTGCGAAACTTCCAGCGAGACGCCATGGAGGCCGGAGTTGAGCAGCCCACTCAGGAACATGCCAAATACGCCCTATGCACCTTGCTTGACGAGGTGATCGCTACCTGTGATTGGGGGCAGGGGACGTGGTCCAAGCAGAGTCTCTTGATGATTTTCCATAATGAAACAACCGGCGGTGAAGGTTTCTTTGCGCGTCTTGACGCGGCTGAGCTCAAGCCCATGGCGAATCTGGCGCTGTTGGAGTTGATGTACTTGTGCCTGGCGCTGGGATTGGAAGGACGCTATCGCATCCAAAGTGATGGCCGTGCCGTCTTAGCGCTGCGGCGCCGTCAGTTATACGAAAGCATTCGTTTGCATCGTGGTTATCACCCCAAGGTACAGTTGAGTGAACATCTGCAGAGCTTGAGTCGCGACCATTTCACTCGGCGTGAGCGCTCCCTCTGGTGGGGAGTCTGCCTGTCGTTGGTGATTCTGGCCGGGTTAGGGGCGTACTACCTTGAGCAGCGCTCTTATCAACAGTTGCAAGTGCTACAGGCCTTGCGACCTGCGCAATCTACGGCTGTAGCGCAGACGCTCACCGAGAAGCTTGCCCCGGACATACAGGCTGGCCGCCTGACACTGATTGACGATGGGCACAGGGTGCGGATTATCTTGAGTTCTGCGGGGCTTTTTGCCAGCGGAAGTAGTGACATCGTCGTGCAAACCCGTCCGCTGTTGCTGCGCATCGCCACGGCATTGGACGACTGGCAGGGGCGTATTGAGGTCATTGGGCACAGTGATGATATACCTGCAGCCCGTCGGTTGGTCTCCAATGAGGCTTTATCGCTGGCCCGAGCGCAGTCCGTTCTCAAATTCCTGGTCGGTAATAACATCGACGCCACACGTTTTCAGGCCGAGGGCCGTGGCGCTTCAGAACCCTTGTTCCCCAACGATAGTGCCGATCATCGGGCGCGTAATCGGCGGGTGGAAATATTGGTTTATGCCCGCCCGACGAGCACTTGAACAGTGCATCGTTCTTTCCTTTCTCTTGCGAGGATAACTGATGTTTTGGGGTTTTTTTAAACTGCTGTTAAGGGCCGCTGTGATGCTGTTGACCTTGTATTGGGTGACGGTATTGGTTCGCGATTTTGGCCCTCGTCTATCTATCGACGGTAGCTCGTTGCTCGCACAAACATGGCAACAGTTTAGCGTCCTATTGCCGGTATACCTCGGGGTGCTGGTATGGTTCTGCCGGGGTTGGCGTAATGCTGCTGTCCTTACCAAACGCAGGGTTCTTGAAGCTCAGGCCGACCTTGAAACATTGTCTTCTCCATCAGCCGCTGAGCTACATCTGCGCGAGCAGATCAAACAGTGGCGCCTACAAGCGCGTGCCGAGGGTGCTCGGCCGACTTATCTGTTGTTCAATTGGCCGCTGGCTGAAGAACATAACAATGTTGGCCTTGCACAGGCGTCGGCTATAGAAACCCGATCTAAGGAAAGCCTGCGTATCGATCGGGTTGGGCGTTACAGCGTACTGACCGTGAGTGGTTGCCTGCTGTCACAGTACGAGCCTGACGAGTCGCGCCTTTGGCAATACCTGCTTGAGGAGCTTAAAAATGCACAAGGCGGTCCATCTTGCTTAATCGGGGGGGTGTTGGTAGTCAATGCCGAGAAACTAAGATCCGGCGGCGAAGATCAGGACTTGCAGGCATTGAGCTTGAGGGAGCGTCTGGAAGAACTCGCTCGCGCCATAGGTAAAGGCTTACCTGTTCAAACGATAGTAACCCACTGCGCGAGCCTGCCGGGTTATACCGCGTCGATCTCGGGATTGCCGGCCGAGGAGCGTGACCTGGTCGTGGATTTCCCCCTGAGCGCCAATCAAAGCAACCTTCAGCACCTAGCCGAACACATGAACAAGCGCCTTGCGCGTCTTGATGACAGCTTATTTGAGCGCTTGCAAATGGAGCCCTCAACCTTGTGTCGTACCCAATTATATGGGTTTGCACCCATGTGGCGTCAGTTCAGTGGGCACGTTCAGGTATTTTTCCAAACGGTCTTTCATGATCAGGCGCGTTTGCAGTCTTTGCGCTTCAGTGGCGGTGCATTGGCGGACGATCACACAATAATTTCAAGCTCAGCGCTGTTGTTGAGAACTTTGCAGCAATGCGAGCGACATGGGGTATGGCGCACACCAATCAAGTACCTAGGGGGTTGGTTACGCTCGTACTCGCGCTATGGGTTAATGGCGATTGTGGTCTGTGTAAGTCTGTTATTGATCAACAACTATCGTCATCACATACGGGTACTCGATTACCTAGCGCAGCAGCAAAATTTGCTAAAGAACCTGCCTCCGGCCTCAAGCCAGGGCGGGCTCGAACGGCTCAATATCCTGGCTAGCATGGTTAAGGTTCCCGAGGATAACTGGCTGCAACCGAGCTTAGGATTGTATCAGTACCAGCGGCTGATGAAGCATATTCAGGCCCTGTACGAACAGTCGTTGCAGCAGGCCTTTATACCCCTTGCCACGGCCGGGATGACGACCTTGCTGAGCGATCCAAATGTCGACATCTACGATAGTTTTCGGCTGTACCTAATGCTGGGTAGGCAGATCAGTCTTGATCTGGATTTTGTCGAGGACCGACTGTGGAGTCTGTTGGAACCGAGAATGCGTCAGCAACTCAATGCTGCCCAGCTTGAATCCTTGGGCGATAATTTGCAGAGGCTATTATTGCAGGTCAGTGTTGGCCCTGTGTTGCATGTCAATGAACGCCTGGTAAAAATTGCACATGAGCAAATCGTCCGTGAGTCTCTAGCGCGGCGTTTATACCGGCAGCTATCGGCATCGTTACAAAGCCCTGCAGGCAAGAATCTAAGCGTCGCCCGTGTAACGGGTGCAGAGGGACTGCTGCTTATCGAGTCGCGTGGAGGCCGGTCTGTGGATGTGCCGTGGCTCTACACGAAAGCGGGTTACAAAGCGTTCAACAAGCAGCTAGTTCAATTTGTTACCAAGGAACTTCGTGTTGACGCGGCTATGGGCTTGAATCGTCAGCAAGACCTTGGTCATGTGCGCGACGAAATACTGAGCCTGTATCTGAGCGATTACATTCAGAGCTGGGAGAGTTTCATTGCCGATCTAAAGATCGCAGGTCTCAACAACGCTGAACAACTACCTTGGCGACTTGAGCGCCTGTCACAAGACGGCACGATCCTAAGCGCGTTACTTCAGCTGATAAATCGCGAAACTCGGTTGGGTAGCGACACGCATAACGAGGGTATACTTGAGCGCCTATCTGCTCTGACGTTAAGTCTGGGGATGGATGAAGTCAAGATTACCGGGCGCGGGCCGGAACCCAACCCGGTTACACAGCATTTCGCTTCGTTTCATAAGTTGGCTGAAGGTGTTAACGGGCGCCCTAGCCCATTAGAGCAAATACGTGAAGCGCTGGCCTACACAGGGACTTATTTGCTGGCACGCGAAGCAGCCACAGCCTCACAACTGTCGACTTCTAATATTAATGCCATCGACAACTTGCATCGGTTGACGGGCACGCTTCCAAAGTTGCTAAGACCTTTATTTAGTGACATCGTCAAAGCAGGTGGCGGTTGGGTACGTGAGAGCTGGTCCACGACCCTTACAAATGAGTGGGCGAAAAGTCCGGGGCCGTACTGTCAGAGGGTAGTTGGGCATACCTATCCTTTTGATCGCCAAGCGAGCGATGACGTACCCCTGCAGGATTTCAATCAGCTACTGGCCCCAGACGGACTAGTGCAGAATTTTTCCCGCGATCGGCTGGAGGGAGTCAATGCCTTGCTCAGCACTGCTGATATTCAGTTTACTGGGCCTGGTATAGATCCTGTGGCATTGATGCAATTTCATCGTGCAGAGCGTATCAGCAAATTATTTTTTCCCGCAGGCAGCAGCCAGGCCCGTATTGATTTCGAGCTCAGTCCGGTGACCATGGATGAAGATATCGCCTCCTTTACTCTTACCCTAGATGACCGTCAACTTAATTACTCACATGGCCCCATTTTGCCGAGTTTGTTCACGTGGCCGAGTCAGGCCTTGGGTTCGCGAATCAAGGCTGAGGTAATCCTGTTTGATGGGCGCACATTGCAACAATCCGCAGATGGGGCTTGGGGGTGGTTCAGGTTGCTTGATCAGGGGTTGTTGAGGGAAGGGCCAGCCGATGACTTGCAGTGGCTAACCCTGAATTTCGAGGGCTACAAGGTGGTAATACAAATACGTAACGTCAGTATAGAGCGTCCGTTTGGTGATCACACGCTCAGTGAGTTTCGTTGCCCCAGTATATAGCTTTCACGGTTTGACGCTGCTGAGTAGTGCCTCAGAGTAACAGCTTTTAAACAGACGTTTTTATAATTTAAAAACTAGTCGCTCAAAAAATTGGAGCAAAAGTTCCATTTTCGGAAAAGTGCTTCTCGATAGCAATTTTAAAGTATTAAAAATAAATTATATTTGTTTGCAACAAAACTAATTTCAGTCTACAAGTCAGTTCTGAATGTGCCCGTCGATTTAATCGGACGATTAGTTAAAGTTTTTATGATTCTCTGTTTGTCGTGCTGCCCAGTCGGGTATTTTAAGCGTTCTTGGAGGAAGGAGATTCGATGAGCTACCGGGACGAAGCTGTAAATATTTTAAAACAGAGTTATCCGCAGAGTATTCCAGAGTTTGAAAGAGTATATGCTTTAGGACGGGCTAAGATTCTTGCCGCGCAATACTTGTTTCGGCTCATGTCAGTAGAAGAAGCCGCGGAATGGAATCGTATTGTGCCACCAAATTCTACAAATATGGATGCAAGTTTGATGCGTCACTTATTCCTAGGTGACAGCATCTATATTTTTAAGTGGTTCTCTTTTGATCGGCCTTATCTTTTTGGTAGGCAAACCATAAATAAGCAGGAGGGCGAGATGGGCAAGGCCTACTTATGACGATTCCGCGTAAATTTGAAATGAAGAATACATCGCTTAAAAAATTAATGCCGCACACTATCCTTCTTGGTATCCCATGATCGCATGAAGACGGATTGTTGTCACTGTAAAGTAGAAGGAGGAACTATTACACTGGAAATATCACGCCCGGTTCTAGAAAAGATGGCAATCAATATGAGTATAGAGCTTCTAGGTGCAAGAATAACACCTCATTAATCAACTTATGAGGCCGCGCATTGAACGCGGAGTCGCTGCGATCCACGGTGAGTTCGGCGTTTGGTACTGTTAAAAACTATTAGGAAAAACCGGAGATATCATATCTCTATCCCCAGGAACATATCGTAAATATCGTCAATCGATTATTTAGTGGCATAGTCAGGGCGCGGCATGATCGCAGCAAAAATTTGCAATCAATGCTGAGTCAATGCGTCGAACATGGAATAATATGTTAAGGGTATAGAAATGCTTCTATCGAAAAGTGGATTGTGGCGAGGCATGTACTTGCTCTTATAAAATATTGCATGACGCGTGTGAGAAGTTATACATCATCCATTGATGTCTTTCTCTACAGCAATAGTGTTTCTCGTGAGTATTTCATGCCGGAATTGAGGATTGGTGGGTTGAAGAAAGATTTTTGCGGGATTTTAATTGGTCTTTTTTTAGGTGCAAGCAAGTTTGTTGATTATGCATTTAATATATTGACGAAGGCGATGTAAAGTGTTAGTCCGATACGGGGTTAGTTTGTGAGCAATTTCCGCTTTAAAACTAACCAGAAATACAGAGTTTATGCGGAGTTTTGCCGGATAATTATTTTAAATATTTTTTAGTTGCTTCTCATGCTTGCGGTGCGCCTTGCGGAAGTGAATTTATGGAGTTGTTGGTAAAGGATACTGGTATGGCTTGGCAGTTCGGCGAGATGTAGGGCTATACAGGGTGAGATGTGTTCTTGGTTGTAGGGTTTTAAGTTGCATTTACATGTGCCTAAATATTAATTATAAAATATTTAGCGCGTCCATAATTTATTTTTCTATAAGCTCGCCGCAACAAGATCATTGCGTGTTTTGAAGGGCTGGTGGTGGGCTTGTTAAATTTCTCATAAATATATTTATAGCAGTATCTCTGTTTGGTGTGAGGGTAGGTGCTTGCCTAATGTAACGAATTTTTCGTTACACGGTAGGATGAGCTAGGTGTGATCATATTGTAACTGAACATGCAGTCAAGTAACCGCTTCTGCTTAAAGTGTCCAATCGAAGTTTATAGGTGAAGTGGTGCAAGAAATTATGGCTGCACAGCATAATACATCAGCGTTAAAAAATAACCGTATTGTACTAGGGTTGTACAGTCGCTATGCGGCATGTACATACATTATTAGGAGTTGATTTTGAATAATGCCAGAATTGGTGTGGCTGCAAAGTACATTGAGTGCGGGAAATCCAGAATTATTTTTTCTGAGGGGTCTATAGATAAATTAGAGCTTAATGCTGTGTACGCCACAGGGTATCAATCTTCTTTATTTATACACTCGGTGGTGCTGGTGAGGAAAAATTTAAATCCATCTGGGCACTGGGAAGTGTATTTGTGCTGCTCTGATGGTGTCCATTGCGTAAAATTAGATTTGCGTGCGATTGAGTATCTGATTTTGTTGGGCGCAAAGATACCTGAAGAAGGTGGTGATGTTACTGCTAATACATTCAAGCTCCCAGTAGGTATGTTTTTTTCAGTTATACTTGATCTCGTATACGAGCTGGCGGTAATGAAAGGAAAGCACACGGGAGGACAAGATTATAACTGTCAAGACTTTGCAATCGCTCTATTGGAAAAATTAGGTGTTACGGCTAGAGATCTTCAATTTTTTAAGGATGACCGGGCCAGAGCAAAAGCTATTTATTGTCAATATGCTAGTCAAGATTTTGGGCCATATCTTAGTATGCCCCCTAGTATTGATAAGTTTGCTGACGGTGTTTTTAAGAACGGTCTGGATTCCACTCTGAGTATGCTCAGCAGCAGGCCTAGCCGTTTAAGCTGCGTGCAACGCGTAAAAAGGTTCAATTGACCGAGCATTTTTGAGGTGCTTCTGTATGTATTGGTCTTGAGCGTCTAAGCAATACAGTCTTGGAAACAGCCTGTGCGTACGGCCAGCATTCAGGCTGTGGGCCTCGCAGCCGTGACGGCACTTATTGGTGCGGGCGGTCTAGGCAGCCTGATGTTTGAAGGCTTGTTTAGCAGCGCCCAGGATCTGGTGCTACTGGGTGTGGTGCCTATCGTCTTACTGGGTGTGCTGGTCGATGGCATGTTCAAACTGCTGATCGCGCTGACACGCTCGGCCACCCCAATGGAGTTGGCGCAGTGATCGAATTCAAAAACGTTTGCAAAACCTATGGCCATGCGGCTGACGCCGCCAAAGCCTTGGACGACGTGAGCCTGCATATTTGCCGCGGTGAACTGGTGGTGCTGATTGGCGCCTCGGGTTCGGGCAAGTCCACCTTGCTTAAAATGATCAACTGCATGGAGCAGCCCGATACCGGCACCTTGTAACTAGATGGACAGGACATAGCGCTCACTCCGGTGCGTAAGCTGCGTCTGCTTATGGGCTACGTGATTCAGTCGGTGGGGCTGTTTCCGCACTGGACCATAGCGCGAAATATTGGCGTCGTGCCGACCATGCTCAACTGGTCGCCCGCGCGCATCGCCGCGCGTGTGAGCGAGCTGCTGACGCTGTTTGATCTGGACCCGGCAACCTACGGCCCGCGCTACCCGCACCAGTTGTCAGGCGGGCAGCAACAACGTGTAGGTGTGGCGCGGGCGATGGCGGGTGACCCGGATGTGCTACTCATGGATGAGCCTTTTGGGGCGTTGGACCCGCTCATTCGCGCAGCGCTGCAGGACGAGGTGAAGCGGATTCACCAAGTCTCCGGCAAGACCATCGTCATGGTCACGCATGATATTGACGAGGCGTTGCGGCTGGGCACGCAGATCGTATTACTGGAGCAGGGGCGCATCCTACAGGTGGGCTCGCCGTTTGCGTTGCTAAGCCAGCCCGCTAACGACCAGGTCGCCGACTTTGTGGGACGTAGCGACGTGGGCATCAAGTTGCTGTCACTGCAAAAGGTGAGCAGTCTGGCGCGGCTCGAAGCGCCAGAAAACGGCCCAAGCCTGCCCGTAAGCGCAAGCTTGCGCGAGGCCGTATCAATCCTGGCACAGCACCGCTGCAACACCCTCAATCTGCGGGATGACACGGGCGCTCATGCGGGGGGGTTGCATGCGGCCGACCTGTTCAAGCGCGCACCCATTGACGCTCGGCATGGGAACGATGATTAGGCAAACCATGAGTAAGCCGCATCGCGCCTGGTTGGGCGACAAACTATTGTGGGCCATTTTATTGTTGGCGGCCCTGGTGGTGGGCCTACCCCACAGCGAGTCCCTGTTCGCCAGTCTGTTTCCCCAGCTTGAGCGCCCGGTGTATCGCCAGGAGCCGTTCGCGCAACTGCTCTGGCAGCACCTGCTGCTGGTGAGCGTCTCAAGCTTGGCTGCGGTAATGGTGGGCACGCTGGCTGGGGTCTTGGTAACCCGCCGCAAAGGACGGTCCTTTCGGCCAGTAGTGGAAACGCTGGTATCGATGGGACAAACGCTGCCACCGGTAGCTGTGCTGGCACTGGCAGTTCCTGCGGTGGGTTTTGGTGAGTTGCCCGCACTGTTGGCGCTGGCGTTGTATGGCCTGCTGCCTGTGGTGCAGGCAACGATCACGGGCCTGCAAGCCGTTCCTGTGCCGGTGATGCAAGCAGCCAACGGGTTGGGAATGTCATCGTGGCAGCGGCTGCGACAGGTGGAAGGCCCGCTGGCCCTGCCTGTGTGGCTATCGGGTGTCCGGACCTCAGTCATCATCAACATCGGCACCGCAGCCATTGCGTCCACTGTGGGCGCCAATACGCTGGGATCACCCATCATTGTTGGCCTGAGCGGTTTCAATACGGCCTATGTGCTGCAAGGTGCGGTGCTAGTGGGCATGCTGGCTGTGGTGGTGGACATGGGGTTTGAGTGTCTGGCACAGCGCGTAGACTGGGTGCGCTGAGTCAGGCTCGGCGCCTGCATAATGCTGGCGAACTTGGGCTGCATGCAGCAAGCCCGGATATCGCCAAGTCAGGTCCAATGCCTGTTCGGCAAACTGGCAAGCTGCAGGCTCAGCTAGCACTCGTTGGGACCGGCTCGTGAGTGCGATCCATTTCATGCAGCACAGCATAGCGCTGACCATCGCGCAGGGCATAACCGTTTTCAGGCTGCGCTCGGGCATCCTGCAGGGCAATGTTCAACATTGTCTGGCCATGGCCAATGGCTTTTTTATCTGCCCAGCATTCGCCAGAATGATCTTTGGGGCATGGCCGAATATGTCATGTACTTTTGTAGGTGGTACAAAAGTGGTACGTGAAACTTTTTCGATCCTATCAGGTGCTGTATTTATTGGGCTTTAGGATAAATAGGTCCAATCCATCATCGGCGCTACGGAGAAGCGCCGAGAAAGCGTGGTTGGGAGCGTGTTGGCAGTAAGTGCAGAGTTATCGGTCATCGGGATCTGTCTGTTTGACGGCAGGTGCAGGCGGCGGTCGTAATTCGGTGGCTGTTGCGGGTGCGGGCAGAGTTGGGTGCAATGCTTGGCAGTTTATCAGCCTGGAGAGGGTTTTCGGTTTTGCACATGACTTGGCCGCTGCTCACTGGGGGCGTTTGGGCATTTTGCGCAGGTAGGTTGGGTCGTCGGCAGTTCATCGTTATGCTCTGCGCCATAAACAAGCCAATGGGTGAGTGATGTTTCAGTCTCTGCGCGTAGTAAAACTTCTGCTGTTTGCTTTGTCGTTTCTGTTCGTTGCCTGCTCCAGTGGGCCGCAGCTGCTGCCTGAGACCAGGCGACTGCCTGAGCGGGTCGAGCTGGCCGATGTGCCGTTTTTTCAGCTCAGTGATACGCAGGGCGGGCCTTCGGCGTTGGCGGCGTTACTCAATCATCATGGCGTGATCAGTAGCCCTGGTCTGGTGGATGAGCGCATTCAGCAATTAGCCAAGGGGCAAAGCGCGCAAGCCGGGCTTGAAACTGTGGCGCGCTCTTATGATCTGCTGGTCTACCCCTTGTCCGGTAATCTGGATGCGCTGATGCAACAGGTGTCGGCAGGGCATCCGGTGTTGGTGATGCAGGATCGTCTGTTTGGCGGGCCGGGCTCGCAGTTTGCGCTGCTGGTCGGTTATGACCAGCGCGAGCGCACACTGGTGCTGCGTTCTGGCAATACCCGGCGTTGGTACACCAGCTTTGCCAGCTTCGACGATGCCTGGGGCGAGGCGGGGCGTTGGGCGGTTTTGGTCATGCCAACCAATCAATTGCCGGCGCAGCCGCTCAAGCCGACGTGGATGACGGCTGCGCAAGAACTGCAAGATCAAGGTCGTACGGCGGCAGCGCAGCGGGCGTTGCGTACGGCGCATCAGGTTTGGCCGGATGCGCAGCTGTAAAACCGTCGAAAGATAGAATGCAAAACGGCACCTATTAAGGTGCCGTTTCTGTTTGCGAGCAGTGCTTTAGACGCCCAGCTTGTCACGCATGGTGTAGTACCAGGCACCCAGGGCGCTGAATGGCACCTGGAACAGGCGGCCGCCGGGGAAGGGGTAGTGCGGCAGATCGGCGAAGGCGTCGAAGCGTTCTGCCTGCCCGCGCAGAGCTTCGGCCAGCACCTTGCCAGCCAGGTGGGTATAGGTCACGCCGTGGCCGCTGCAGCCTTGTGAGTAATAGATGTTGTCACCCAAGCGACCGACTTGCGGCAGGCGCGACAGGGTCAGCAGGAAGTTGCCGGTCCAGGCGTAGTCGATCTTCACATCCTTCAACTGCGGGAAGGCCTTGAGCATTTTCGGGCGAATGATGGCTTCGATGTTCGCTGGGTCACGTGCGCCATAGACCACGCCGCCACCGAAGATCAGGCGCTTGTCGCTGGTCAGGCGGTAGTAGTCGAGCAGGTAGTTGCAGTCCTCGACGCAGTAGTCCTGCGGTAGCAGGCTTTTCGCTAGCTCAGCGGATAGAGGTTCGGTAGTGATCACCTGGGTGCCGCACGGCATCGACTTGGCCGACAGCTCCGGGATCAGGTTGCCCAGGTAAGCGTTGCCGGCGACGACCACGAACTTGGCTTTGATTCGGCCGTTCGGGGTGTGCACGACAGGGCTTGCGCCGCGATCAATACGGATTGCCGGGGATTGTTCATAGATCACGCCGCCCAGCGATTCGACGGCTGCCGCCTCGCCCAGGGCCAGGTTGAGCGGGTGGATATGGCCGCCGCTCATGTCCAGCATGCCGCCCACGTAAACGTCGCTGTCCACCACCTCACGGATGCGTTTGGCGTCCATCAGTTCCAGCTGGGTGTGGCCGTAGCGTTCCCAGAGTTTTTTCTGCGACTCAAGGTGCTTCATATGCTTGGGGGTATTGGCGGCGAAGACGCCACCGTCCTTGAGGTCGCACTGGATATTGTACTTGGCGATGCGTTCGCGAATGATGCGGCCGCCTTCGAAGGCCATGTCGCCAAGCAATTTTGCCTGCTTAGGGCCGACGCTGCGTTCGATAACATCAATGTCGCGGCTATAGCTGTTAACGATCTGCCCGCCGTTGCGACCCGATGCACCGAAACCGACCTTGGCGGCTTCGACGATGCTGACTTTAAAGCCATTCTCGAGCAGGGCGATGGCCGTAGACAGGCCGGTGTAGCCAGCGCCGACGATGCACACGTCAGTCTCGACTTCACCATTCAATTCTGGGCGCTCCGGTACCGGGTTGGCGGAGGCCGCGTAATAGGATTGTGGATAAGCTGTGTGCGCCATTTTGCAACCTCTGTTCTTTATTTTTTACGAATGGGCAGATGCTACCTGAGTTGAAAATGCCCGGCTAGTGGCCTGTGCGAAATATTAAACGCGCTGTAGAACAGTAAAAAATTCAGTTATTCAGACAGTTAGCGTAAAAAATAGGTTGACAGTTTTTTGCGCGGCCGTAGAATGCGCACCCATCGTAGGCACGTAGCTCAGTTGGTTAGAGCACCACCTTGACATGGTGGGGGTCGTTGGTTCGAGTCCAATCGTGCCTACCAGATTTGGTAGAAGAAGGGTCGCTTAGGCGGCCCTTTTTTATTGGGTTCTTGCCAGCAAGCCCGGCTTTCTGCAAGCATCTGTGCGGTTAATCGTTGTTTCAAACCTCCAGTGACCCCGGTTCGGTTTTGGTTGGCTGAAAAGCTCCTGCCACTGTAAGGCAGGTTTACCGCCGCATCGCTTACTGGCTCATCCCAACCCATGTGGCCTTTGGTAGAGGTCACCACTAGGAGAGGAGGCGCCATGCCCATCATTACTCTTCCCGACGGCAGTCAGCGTTCGTTCGATCACCCGGTATCCGTACTCGAGGTGGCGCAATCTATTGGTGCTGGCCTAGCTAAGGCCACGGTAGCTGGCAAGGTCAATGGCAAGTTGGTTGATGCTTGTGATCTGATTGAAAGCGACGCAACCCTGCAAATCATTACGCCAAAAGATCAGGAAGGGCTGGAAATCATCCGCCACTCCTGTGCGCATTTGATTGGTCATGCGGTCAAGCAACTGTTTCCCGCTGCCAAGATGGTGATCGGTCCGGTCATTGAAGAGGGTTTTTACTACGACATCGCCTCTGAGCGTCCTTTCACTCTAGATGATGTGGCGGCGATCGAGCAGCGTATGCAGCAGCTGATCGAAAAGGACTACGACGTCATCAAGAAAGTAACTCCGCGCGCCGAGGTTATTGATGTGTTCACCGCGCGTGGCGAGGAATACAAACTGCGTCTGGTTGAAGACATGCCGGACGAGCAGGCTATGGGTCTGTACTACCACGAAGAATACGTCGACATGTGCCGTGGTCCGCACGTGCCGAATACGCGCTTCCTTAAGGCGTTCAAGCTAACCAAGCTGTCTGGTGCCTACTGGCGCGGCGATGCCAAGAACGAGCAGTTACAGCGCGTGTATGGCACGGCCTGGGCTGACAAGAAGCAGCTGGCGGCGTATATCCAGCGCATCGAAGAGGCCGAGAAGCGCGATCATCGCAAGATCGGTAAGCGCCTCGATCTGTTCCATACCCAGGAGGAAGCGCCGGGCATGGTGTTCTGGCACCCGAATGGCTGGACTATTTATCAGGTGCTTGAGCAGTACATGCGTGGCGTGCAGCGTGAGAATGGCTATCAGGAAGTGCGCACGCCGCAGGTGGTTGACCGTGTGTTGTGGGAGAAATCCGGGCACTGGGGCAATTACGCCGACAACATGTTCACCACTCAGTCGGAGAGTCGCGATTACGCGATCAAACCGATGAACTGCCCGTGCCACGTGCAGATATTCAATCAGGGGCTTAAGAGCTACCGCGAGCTGCCATTGCGTCTGGCTGAATTTGGTTCCTGTCACCGCAATGAAGCCTCGGGTGCTCTGCACGGCATCATGCGTGTGCGTGGCTTCACTCAGGATGACGCGCATATCTTCTGCACAGAAGAGCAGGTCAAGAAAGAGGCTGCGGATTTCATCAAGCTGACCTTGCAGGTTTACGCAGACTTCGGTTTTAGCGACGTCAAGATGAAGCTCTCCACACGCCCAGCCAAGCGTGTAGGTGATGATGCGTTCTGGGATCGTGCCGAAGAGGCGCTGGCCAATGCGCTGAATGAAGCCGGTCTGCCTTGGGAGTATCTGCCAGGGGAGGGTGCGTTCTACGGTCCGAAGATCGAGTTCACGCTGCTTGATTGCCTGGGTCGCGCTTGGCAGTGCGGTACACTGCAGTACGATCCGAACATGCCGCAGCGTCTGGAGGCGAGCTACGTTTCCGAAGACAACAGCCGCAAAGTGCCGGTCATGTTGCATCGCGCGATTCTCGGTTCGTTCGAGCGTTTCATCGGGATTTTGATCGAGCACTACGAAGGTGCGTTCCCGGCGTGGTTGGCGCCGACTCAGGCTGTGGTGATGAATATCACGGATAAACAGGCTGATTTTGCCCTCGAAGTAGAAAAAACGCTCAATCAAAGCGGATTTCGTGCCAAGTCTGACTTGAGGAACGAGAAGATAGGCTTTAAAATCCGCGAGCATACTTTGCTCAAGGTTCCTTATCTCTTGGTTATCGGAGATCGGGAGGTTGAGACGAAAACTGTCGCCGTGCGTACCCGTGAAGGTGCTGATCTGGGCTCAATGCCCGTCACTCAATTCGCTGAATTTCTTGCGCAGGCGGTTTCCCGGCGTGGTCGCCAAGATTTGGAGTAATCATTATTAAGCGTGAAATGAGACAAGATAAACGAGCTGCACCGAAGGCCCCGATCAACGAGAATATCTCGGCACGCGAGGTTCGGTTAATTGGCGCTGAAGGTGAGCAGCTTGGGATTGTGTCAATTGAAGACGCGCTTCTTAAGGCCGAAGAGGCCAAGCTGGATCTGGTAGAGATTTCTGCCGATGCAGTGCCACCTGTTTGCAAGCTGATGGACTACGGCAAATCGATCTTCGAAAAGAAGAAGCAGATTGCTGCTGCAAAGAAAAACCAGAAGCAGATTCAGGTTAAAGAAATCAAGTTTCGTCCAGGGACGGAGGAAGGGGATTACCAGGTAAAACTACGCAACCTGGTACGTTTCCTTAGTGATGGGGACAGGGCCAAGGTATCGCTTCGATTCCGCGGTCGTGAGATGGCGCATCAGGAGCTGGGCATGGAGTTGTTGAAGCGGGTTGAAGGTGACCTTGCTGAATACGGCACCGTTGAACAGCATCCAAAGATGGAAGGACGCCAGCTGATAATGGTCATCGCCCCCAAAAAGAAGAAGTAACCACCAGGGCACGGCAGGCCTTGCGGTTATGTTTATCAACTGAATGCGGAGTATCCGAACATGCCAAAGATGAAAACTAAGAGTGGTGCAGCCAAGCGTTTTCTTAAAACCGCTAACGGCTTCAAGCACAAGCACGCTTTCAAGAGCCACATCCTGACCAAGATGTCCACTAAGCGTAAGCGTCAACTGCGCGGTAGCACCATGGTGCATCCGTCCGACGTAGCAAAAGTGGCGCGCATGCTGCGCGTTCGTTAATCGGTCAAGATAGAGGAAATTACTCATGGCTCGTGTTAAGCGCGGCGTTATCGCTCGCAAGCGTCACAAAAAAATTCTGAAACTCGCTAAAGGTTACTACGGCGCACGCTCGCGCGTGTTCCGCGTTGCCAAGCAGGCTGTGATCAAGGCAGGCCAGTACGCCTACCGCGACCGCCGTCAGCGGAAGCGTCAGTTCCGCGCTCTGTGGATCGCTCGTATCAACGCTGGTGCTCGTGTTAACGGTCTGTCCTACAGCCGTTTCATTGCTGGCCTGAAAAAAGCGTCCATTGAGATCGACCGTAAGGTTCTGGCTGATCTGGCAGTGAACGAAAAAGCGGCGTTTGCTGCGATTGTCGAGAAAGCGAAAGCCGTACTGGCTTAAGTCCCCGACAATCCCCGGGCTCGCCCGGTGCTAAACGTCACCAATAGGGGAAGAGCCTTTAAGCTCTTCCCCTATTTCGTATCTGGAGTCTGTAAATGGAAAATCTGGATGTGCTGGTCTCGCAAGCGCTTGAGGCCGTTAGCCACACCGACGATGTGAATGCCCTAGAGCAACTGCGGGTTCACTATCTGGGCAAGAAAGGCGAATTGACTCAGGTGATGAAGACCCTGGGCAATCTGTCGGCAGAAGAGCGCCCGCAAGCCGGTGCGTTGATCAATGCCGCCAAGGATCAGGTTCAGGATGCGCTGAACAGCCGTAAGGCAACTCTGGAACAGGCGGCGCTGAGCGCTAAGCTCGCCGCCGAAAAAATCGACGTGACCCTACCGGGCCGTGGTCAGACTTCTGGTGGTCTGCATCCAGTCACCCGGACGCTGGAGCGCGTTGAGCAGTTTTTCACCCGTATTGGCTACGGTATTGCCGAAGGCCCGGAAGTGGAAAACGACTATCACAACTTTGAAGCACTCAATATCCCAGGCCATCATCCAGCCCGGGCGATGCACGACACCTTTTATTTCAACGCGAATATGTTGCTGCGCACTCACACCTCTCCGGTTCAGGTGCGCACCATGGAATCGCAGCAGCCGCCGATCCGCATCGTTTGTCCCGGCCGCGTTTATCGCTGCGACTCGGATATCACGCACTCGCCGATGTTCCACCAGGTAGAAGGCCTGCTGGTTGACGAGGGTGTGAGTTTTGCTGACCTCAAGGGCACCATCGAAGAGTTCCTTCGTGTGTTCTTCGAGAAGCCGCTGGGTGTGCGTTTCCGTCCTTCGTTTTTCCCTTTCACAGAACCATCGGCCGAAGTCGATATGCAGTGCGTGATGTGCAGCGGCAAAGGCTGCCGCGTGTGCAAGCAGACTGGCTGGCTGGAAGTCATGGGCTGCGGCATGGTGCACCCGAATGTGCTGCGCATGTCTGGCATTGATCCGGAAAAATACTCCGGCTTCGCCTTCGGCATGGGTGTTGAGCGTCTGGCCATGCTGCGTTACGGCGTCAACGATTTACGGCTGTTCTTCGATAACGACCTGCGGTTCCTGGCGCAATTTCGCTAGCGCCCTTGCATTCCGTAATCGAATTGGTTTAGGAGAACAGACAGTATGAAATTCAGTGAACAATGGCTGCGTAGCTGGGTAAGCCCGCAGGTTTCCCGCGACGACTTGGTTGCCCGCCTGTCCATGGCCGGCCTTGAAGTCGATAGCGTATCGCTGGCCGCTGGTGTATTCAGTGGCGTGGTGGTGGGTGAGGTGCTGAGCACCGAGCAGCACCCCGATGCGGACAAATTGCGCGTGTGCCAGGTTAGCAGTGGCGCGGAAATCTTTCAGGTAGTGTGCGGCGCGCCCAATGTGCGGCCCGGCCTGAAAATTCCGTTCGCCATGATCGGTGCCGAACTGCCCGGTGACTTCAAGATCAAGAAAGCCAAGCTGCGCGGCGTTGAGTCCAGCGGCATGCTCTGCTCGGCCTCTGAGCTGCAGATCAGTGAAGAAAATGACGGTCTGATGGAGCTGCCGGCTGATGCGCCGGTGGGGCAGGATATTCGTGTCTATCTGGACCTGGATGACGCCAGCATCGAGGTGGATCTGACCCCGAACCGTGGTGACTGCCTGTCGTTGGCTGGTCTGGCGCGTGAAGTCGGTGCTTTGTACGCCTCGCCTGTCATCCGCCCGGTAGTTTCTGCAGTTACGCCGAGCCATGATGAAGTGCGCCCAGTTGAAATTCTGGCTACACAAGCCTGTCCGCGTTACCTCGGCCGGGTTGTGCGCAATGTCGATTTGTCCAAGCCTACGCCGCTGTGGATGGTTGAGCGTCTGCGTCGCGCCGATGTGCGCAGTATCGATGCGGCTGTCGATATCACCAACTACGTGATGCTTGAGCTGGGGCAGCCAATGCATGCGTTTGACCTCGCCGAGATCAACGGTGGTATCCGTGTGCGTATGGCCGAGGAGGGCGAGAAACTTGTCCTGCTTGATGGTCAGGAGGTCAGCCTGCGTAGCGATACGCTTGTAATCGCCGATCACAGCCGTGCCTTGGCGATTGCCGGTGTAATGGGTGGCGAGCACAGCGGTGTCAACGAAAAAACCCGCGATCTGTTCCTTGAAAGTGCGTTCTTCGACACTATTGCCATCGCTGGCAAGGCTCGCTCTTATGGTTTGCATACAGATGCGTCGCACCGCTTCGAGCGTGGCGTGGACTGGCAGCTGGCGCGTGAGGCGATGGAGCGGGCGACTACGTTGTTGCTGGAAATCGTCGGTGGCGAAGCCGGGCCGGTTATCGAAGTTGTCAATCCAGAGCACTTGCCGAGCGTTGCACCAGTCACGCTGCGTGCTGAGCGTATCGAGCAGATGCTCGGCTTGAAGATGGATGATGCGGAAATTGTCCGTTTGCTGGCGGCTTTGGGTTTGGATATTCGTGCCGATGGCGAAGGGCAGTGGCAGGTGGGTGTGCCAAGTCACCGCTTTGATATCAGCTTGGAAGTTGACCTGATCGAAGAGCTCGCTCGTTTGTATGGTTATAACCGTTTGCCGGTTCGCTATCCGCAAGCGCGTCTGGCTCCGCAGGCCAAGGCTGAAGCCGCAGTAGAGCTGCCTGCGTTGCGCCGTTTGCTGGTTGCTCGCGGTTATCAGGAGGCGATCACCTACAGCTTTATCGATCCTAAGTTGTTCGAGCTGTTCAATCCAGGTGTTGAGCCGCTGATGCTGGCGAACCCAATCTCCGCAGATATGGCGGCGATGCGTTCGTCTCTGTGGCCAGGCCTGATCAAAGCGCTTGAGCACAACTTGAATCGTCAGCAATCGCGTGTGCGCCTGTTCGAAAGCGGCTTGCGCTTTGTTGGTCAGCTTGAGGGATTGAAGCAAGAGCCGATGTTGGCGGGCGTGATTTGTGGTGGTCGCTTGCCTGAAGGCTGGGCGCACGCTCGCGATGGTGTCGACTTCTATGATGTGAAGGCCGATGTTGAAGCGTTGCTGGCTAGTGCAGGTGCGGGCGACAGCTTTACATTTGTACCGGGCGAGCATCCATCGCTACATCCTGGGCAAACGGCGCGCATTGAGCGTGAAGGGCGTGTCGTCGGTTTCCTCGGCGCCATTCACCCTGAACTGTCGAAGGCGCTGGGTCTGGATCAGGCTGTCTTTATGTTTGAGTTGGTGCTGGGTGAGATCACTCAGGGTATTATGCCGAAGTTCCAGGAGCTGTCGAAGTTCCCAGAGGTGCGGCGCGACCTGGCTTTGCTGGTCGATCGGGACGTACCTGCGCAGGATTTGCTCGGTGCGATTCGTGAAACTGCAGGTGAGTGGCTGACCGACCTCAAGCTATTTGACGTGTATCACGGTAAAGGTATTGATCCTCATAGAAAAAGCCTTGCCGTTGGCTTGACCTGGCAGCATCCATCGCGCACTCTTAATGACGATGAGGTGAGTACCACAACGCAAAATATTCTCACCTCCCTGGAACAAAGGTTCAACGCCACGTTAAGGAAGTAGCGTATGGGGGCTCTGACGAAAGCTGAGATGGCGGAACGTCTGTATGAAGAGCTGGGCCTGAATAAACGGGAAGCCAAGGAGTTGGTGGAGCTGTTCTTTGAGGAGATCCGCCAAGCGCTGGAGCTCAACGAACAGGTCAAGCTCTCGGGGTTCGGTAACTTTGATCTGCGCGATAAGCGTCAGCGCCCCGGTCGCAATCCAAAAACAGGAGAGGAAATTCCGATCACGGCTCGCCGTGTCGTAACTTTCCGTCCAGGCCAGAAACTTAAAGCCAGGGTCGAGGCGTATGCTGGAACCAAGTCATAACGACGAACTGCCCGTCATACCCGGCAAGCGCTACTTCACCATTGGTGAAGTTAGTGAACTCTGTGCTGTAAAACCGCACGTGTTGCGTTACTGGGAGCAGGAGTTTCCACAACTCAACCCGGTTAAACGGCGTGGTAACCGCCGCTATTATCAGCGCCAGGATGTACTGATGATTCGGCAGATCCGGGCACTCTTGTACGATCAGGGTTTTACCATCGGAGGGGCGCGCCAGCGCCTTTCTGGTGATGAAGCGAAAGATGACAGCACCCAGTACAAACAGCTGATCAAGCAAATGATTACTGAGCTTGAAGATGTCTTGTTAGTACTTAGAAAATAGTCTCGTTACTGAAAAAATTTCCACATTTCAGAAGCTTAATGTATAGTTCGCGACGTTTTCGGGTATCTGGAAATGGATTCACGCCTAGTCGGGGCGTAGCGCAGTCCGGTAGCGCACTAGCATGGGGTGCTAGGGGTCGAGTGTTCGAATCACTCCGTCCCGACCATATAATTCAAGCATTAGAGCCTGGTCAGTGATGACCAGGCTTTTTTGTGTCAGGGACTTTTGCGGGACTTTTTTCATCCTGCCTTCCTCCTCAATATTGTCAGCGCCGGCCCACGTGAGTCGGTAGCCGATATCTTGTTGGCTTCATCAATAAGCTTGCCCAGTTCTGCGCCTGAGTAGTGGCTGGTGATGCTGCCGTTCTTGTGGCCTAAAAGGGCCTTCCTGTCTTCCTCAGTGACCCCAGCAGCCCTTAACCTACGCCCGAAGGTGTGCTTCAGGTCGTGGACGCGTATCGAGGCGAAGCCAGCGGGAGCGGGGCGCAGGAACTGCTCCTGAAACCGCTTAGCCGCTCGAACCCTGGCTTTCTTCCATGCCGAGTCGTTCATCCGATGAACTGGGTTCGCTGTGCCATCTTCGTCGGGTTTTCCGTAAGGGAATACCCAGACGGGGTCCAGCCCTCGTTGCCCTTCGATGACAGATCTCGCCACGTTGTTGAGCACCACCAATCGTTCGTCGCCATTTTTGACCCCAGAGTTCTCATGTCTTCCACCAAAGTCAGCAGGTATGAGAAACACGCTGGTCTTGAGCTCTAGCACCGGTATTTCCCAGTCCCAACGAAGTTTTACGACTTCCTGCTCGCGAGAGCCGCTGTTGACCTTGTACAGGGCCATGCGACGCAAATGATCGGGTAACCGCAGGCGTTGTGGAGTTGGCTATGCGGGACGTAAGGATCGAGGTATGTCTTCTATTGAGGTGTTCCAGCAATCTGATTCAAAGCAAAACGTGCCTGTGACCCGTGAAGAGTTGTATGCAGAGGTCTGGCAGTGGCCGATGACCAAAGTCGCTGAGCGTTTGGGCGTCTCCTCAAGTTTTATGGCACGTGTTTGCACGCGAATGAATGTTCCACGTCCACCGCGGGGACACTGGGTGAAGCGGGAGAGTGGTAAGCACAGTCCCCAGCCGCCATTACCTGAGGCCGGCCCCGGTGATCTGCAGGTTTGGCATCGTGGTGTGGTCTTGGGAGCAATCTCTCAACCACTTCCGAAGGCACCGAGTCCTCGTGCGGCGCGTCCACAGAAACGGTCTGTGTCACGCTCTGGTATCCATCCTGTTGTTGCGGGCGCTTATGAAGTTTTTGAGCAGGGGCGGGTGATTGATCAGGGCTTTCTCAAGCCAGGGAAGCAGCGCCTTGTTGATGTCGTGGTAACCAAGCAGCAACTCAGGCCAGCCCTGAAACTGATGAGTAAACTGTTCCAGAAGCTTGAGGCCGCAGGTCATCGCGTTATGTTTGCGCCCAGCGATCGCATTTATTCGCGCGCTCCATTTGATGAGCATGAGCAGCCACCCAAGAAACAGCGACATCGTTATCCAGCGTTGTGGTCACCTTCCAAGCCGACAGTTGTGTTCGTCGGTACGGTAGCCATTGGGTTGACCCTGTACGAGATGACTGAGGAGCTTGAAGCTCGCTACATCGATGGCGACTACATTCCTGTTTCCAAGATTCCAGCGAAGAAGTTGCGTCGACTCTATCCGACGCTCAACTGGACTACTCACATGGATTTCGCCACGGGACGCCTGTGCTTAAGGGCTTTTTGCCCTTATCCGAATGTAGATTGGACGAGCAGTTGGAAGGAAACCAAAGAGATCCGGCTGCAGACTCAGTTGGACGATATCGTTCAGCAAATCACAGGCGCGGCTCCAATAGTTGCTGGCCTGGTGGCGGAAGGTGAAGAGCTCGCACGAATCCGTCGCCAGGAATGGCAAGAGCAGATGGTCCGACTTGAGGAGAGAGACAGGCTCAGGCGGCAGACCGAGGCCAGGCAGCAGGCTCGTGCGGATCTGTTGAGCGTGATTCATCAGTGGGATGAAATCAGGCGGATTCAGGATTTCTTTCGAGACGCGGAGGCATCAATTTCGGGGCTCGAAGGTGAGGACCGAGGCCTGGCAATAGATAAGCTCGCGCAGGCCCGCGAGCTTATTGGGGAAATGGATGCAGTAAAGGCGTTGATGGATTGGAAAGGGCCTGCTGAGCGTTAAGCGGAGGGCTAGTGATTCGACTGAGTCGCTGTCACACAGTCAGAGATGATCGTTCATGGGCATAGATTGCCGCGCGCCACGTAGGAATCTCTCCATGCGACTAAAAATGGGTGTTTTTAGGTCTACCGATTGAGGTGAGCCACTTCATCGCACAGATGATTATCGATGCTCGCCGTCCACTGTCCAGGGACAGTGGACGGTCTGCTGGCCAGTAGGGGATGCGGGCAACCGGCTGCTTCCGGCCAAAAGCAGCCACTCACCGGTGACTACTTTTAATTCGTAGCAGTCGATCGTGATGATTACAACCACGCCGAAAACAAACGTATTCACCTCCCTGAATTCTGTTGTTGCGATATATGGCTCGGAAGTTTCGAAATAAACGGGGAGGTTAAGTTTGAATCGCCCCGTCAGCCTATCGGCCACTCAAACCGTACGATGGTCCTTGCAGCATCAGGCGAACGTGAGAACGTAACGCTGCCGCGCATTCGTGTTGCAACGCGCTGCACAACTGCCAACCCCAGGCCCAAACCCGGATCCCGGCGGGCCGTATCGCCACGTGCAAAGGCTTGCAGCATCGCCTGCTGATCTTCCGGCGCGATACCCGATCCGCAGTCCTCGACGTCAATCATAGCCCTGAGACCCACCGTGCCCACAGTCAGTCGCACCGGCGGCTGGCCGTGGGTAAACGCATTGTCGAGCAAGTTGCCAATCACGCGCTCAAGCAGTACGCCACTGGCGTGAGGCACGATGAGCGACGGCGGTACTGCAACCAGCAACTCCGTATCGGCGCGCTGCTGCTGCGCCACTACGCTGTTTGCCACTACGGCCAAATCCACCGTCTCGTTCAGACACAGCTCCCCACTGCGCACATAGTCGAGAAAGCTTCCTACGAGCCGATCTGCTTGCAGCGCATTACGCACGATGACTTCGCGCTTCGGGGCAATGCCATCGCCCTCAGGCAAAAGTTCGGCCGCTATGCGAATCCGGCCGAGCGGGCTTCGAAGATCATGCGACACACCCGCCAACAGCAATGCGCGCTCGCGCTCTTGTTGATCAAGGGACTGCCGCAGCGTACGCCAGGCTTCGTCGATCGCTTGGACTTCCGCGCTAGCGTGTGGCAGCGGGTCGCTGGATACATCGTCGGCCGCAATACGCGCGCGCAGGGCTTCGAGCGGCTGTGCCAGACGATATGCGATCAAGGCACTGGCAGCGATAGCCAGCCCAACCAGCAGTAGCGTTGCGATCAGCACCCGCTCGCCCAGCGCTTCTTCGACAATGGCACTTTCGAACCCCACCCAGCGCACGCTGCCATCTGTGCCGCGTAGCGCCAACCAAAGCGTCGGCGCTACCGCCGTGACGTCCCGTTTACGACCGAAGACCAGATCTGCCACCGGCAATCCGGCCTCAATCAATGCCTGGCTGACAATCGATCGGCGCGGCGTCAGTGATGCGATCCCGAACATCTCACCAGGTCGCTGATCCGAGGCCTGCAAGGGGCCGGGCGCAATTTGCCGTGCCTTCTCCATCGGAGCCCCTTGTGCCACGAGCATCAAGGCGGGTGCCCAGCGTGATGCAACAAGCTGCGCCACCGTGCGGTGGCGCTCCGCATAGAAGATCATCGCCAGCATCGCGGTGAGCACGATGGCCACCGCCACTTGCGCCGCGAGCAGGCGCGCAAACAAACTGCCGTAGCGGCTCATCGGTCTAATTCGCTAAGACGCACGGGCACCGGCACCGGTTCCACGTGGTATGAAGGCATACCCCTCACCGCGCACGGTGTCGATCCACTGGGTGCCCATGCTCGCGTCGCGCAGCTTGCGCCGCAACCGCGCAATCTGCACGTCGACAGTGCGCTCCTGCGGTTGATAGCTGCCTACTTGCACCGCCTCGGAAAGCGCCTCGCGTGTCAGCGGGGTGCCAGGCTGCTTGGCCAGCGCAACCAGCAGCTTGAATTCAATACTGGTGAGCGTCACGACACCGCCGTCGGCGATGACTTCACGCTTGAGGAAATCAATCGACAGCCCTGCAAAACGCAGCACAGCGGTGTTTGCATGCTCCGGTTTCGCGCGGCGCAGCAGCGCACGTACGCGTGCCACCAACTCACGGGGCTCGAAGGGTTTGGCCAGATAATCGTCGGCACCAATCTCCAGTCCAAGCACGCGGTCCATTGGATCGCCACGAGCAGTGAGCATCACAAGGCCGAGGGTCGAGTACGCCGCACGCCAGCGGCGGGCTAGCTCGAAACCATTGCCGTCGGGCAGCATTACATCAAGCAGAACGACGTCCGGCTGGCCTGCCGCCAGTGCTCGCTCGCCATCGCCCGCGCTGAATGCCATTTGCGTGGACCAGCCCTCGCGTGCCAGCAACTCCACCAGCATGGCGGACAGTTCGGCATCGTCATCGACGATAAGGATCTGCGGTTGCATTCGCGGCATGGCCCTCTATTTAGCTATACGACAGCGCTGTCGCAATTCGTCGTTTTTCGTAGACGCGCACAGCACCGGGCGGCACTTAATATTTGCACATGCTCAGTGCGATGCATCTGCCTTTCACACTCCCATAAGAGTCCGCCATGCACAAGGTTCACTCACGCCCCCTTGCCTCAGCCATGGACGCCGTCGTCACGCCGGCATCCGCGCGTCATGGCCAAGACCATCACAGCCACCAAAACACCAAGACGCGTGCAATGCACATTCGACGATTTGCCGACCTCGCCCAAACCCTCGCCCTCGGTGGACTATGTGCCGCGATGCTATGGGCCAGCGCCCCTGTAACGGCCAGCGAACGCACCCTGGCGCAGGCCTGTCGCAGCGATGCGCGAAAATTTTGCACCAGCCTGCGACCTGGCGAGGGGCGCATTGTCACCTGCCTGCGCGAGAACACCCGTCAGTTGTCTGCTGCATGCCAATTCCAGCTCAACAAGATCGAAACCTGTGCAGTCGAAATACAGCAGTTGTGCGCGGACATAACGGATGAGAGCGAGAAGAAACAGTGCCACAAGGACAGGCGTACCGAGTTAAGTGCGGGTTGCCAAGCCGCGGCCGGAGACTGACCATCATGGATCACATCGCCTTAAATGACTTCGCGACTTCCGATCTGCGACCCTGGCTCAGCGCCTTGATTGTCGTCTTGCTGGGTATTGCTGCCATTGAAGGCATCGTCCTCTCGCGTCGTACCCCGGGTGGCTATGATTGGCGAGCCTTTGCCGCGTCAATCGCTGATGCAATCGGGCGCGGCATCACCGACGCAGTGTCCACCGGGCTCGGCCTGGTGCTTGCGATTCTGCTACTTGGCTGGATCTACGAGCATCGCCTGTTCACCATCACGATGGACACTTGGTGGGCCTTCGTACTGTTGTTCGTAGGCGAGGAGCTTTGCTACTACTGGTACCACCGAAGTGCCCATCGCGTGCGCTGGTTCTGGG
>Ga0247831_1001279_pt1 | contig 48742 bp, 33 predicted proteins | sample LaCruzMarch2015__9_FD_192406 | JGI IMG/M metagenome (GOLD analysis project Ga0247831, IMG submission 192406) | Freshwater microbial communities from meromictic Lake La Cruz, Castile-La Mancha, Spain - LaCruzMarch2015_1m | ecosystem: Environmental > Aquatic > Freshwater > Lake | place: Spain...
CAATAATGCGCGATAATGTTCTGTGGTTAATTCGTTCATCCCAAAAGGATACCGAATCCACAGCGTTTTCCAAACCACCCACTAAAATTGGCGAAGAACCCATATTCTTAACGCTCCGTATTCTTAACGCTCCGTATTCTTAACGCTCCGTAGCACCCTTACCAGCTAATATCTTGTCGAGAAACTTGTTGATTCTGGATACGCGCGTTCCTGAGTTTTTGGCTGAGTTGAGGTTGATGACGTAGCTTCTCTGTCGTCCCGGAGTAAGACGGTAAAAAGCGTCCGCAAGTTCTGCATCACACTTCATCGCTTCCATGAGTTCCTCCGGCAATACGATTGGCCCAACTTCCGTCTTGACCGGTTGGATACCAGCCTCCGCATAACGCATCGCCTCTTCGAGGTAAGACTTGATGACTACCTCCATGGCCGTAACTTGTGCGTTCTCGAGAAATCGGATCATATCCGGGCGTGGTGTATTTGGCCCTGATTTTTCTAGCAGCCCGTGCTCGTCTTTCAAGAGGGAAGCGTGGAAGAAACTAATGCGAAAGTCTTTGCGGAGCGCACCAAAAATCACAATATTCTTCTCGCGATGCCTATAGCATGGATGTCCCCATTTCAAGGTCTCCGTCAGCCCTACTTCGAGACAAATGCGACGGAGTTCCTGTAGGCCAACGGTCCACAGCCGTGTCGAGCAGTCTGGCATCGCAAATCGATTGCAACGTCCACATCCTTTTGAAAAATAATCTTCGATGTCAAGAATCATGTCATCAACTCTTCTTTGTTATCGTTGCCCCAGGGGGCACGTTCATTTGAGTCTTCCATGCAGTAGGAATTGTTGACAAATGGTACGCTGGCTAATACTCTGACCAATTGATTTTACCTTCCCTTCTGTCTTTCAAGCTCTCCTTCCCCCCCACCCTTTCCTCAGGAAGTTTCAACATGATTCAACTCGCCTTCATATTCTACATGGGTTTCGTCGGCGAGTGGTCTCAGTTTCGCGGTAACAATTCGGACGCTCACGCGGTGAATGTTCAAGTTCCCATGGAATGGTCCGATTCCAAAAACGTAGATTGGAAGATCAAGATTCCAGGGTTGGGTTGGTCTTCTCCCGTAGTGGTCGACGACCAGGTTTTTGTAACGACCGCAGTCGCACAAGGCGAAGGGCTTTCATTGCGAGCGATGTCGTTCGATGCAAACACCGGGGAAACTCTTTGGGACCAAGAAATCCAGTCTGTTGGCAAAGCACCATCGATTCATTCCAAGAACAGTCATGCAAGCCCAACCCCGATCGTCCGGGACGGGGCTGTTTTCGTCCACTTTGGGACACTTGGAACGGCCCGCTTGGACGCATCGACAGGAAAGATCCAATGGATATGCAATGAACTCGATTACCCACCCATGCACGGTAGCGGTGGCTCGCCAGTCTTGCGCGATGGGAAACTGGTGATTGTTTGCGATGGCAGTACCAATCCGTTCGTTTGCGCAATCAACGCAGAAACAGGCAAAGTAGCCTGGAAAACACCTAGATCGGTTCAAGCCAAAATCAGTCATTCCTTCGTCACCGTGAATATTGCTGAAGTGGATGGCAAGCCGCAAGTCCTTGCCCCGGGACCAGATCATTTCGCAGCTTACGATTTGCAAACGGGACATGAGCTTTGGCGAGTCATGGCCCCCGGTTGGTCTGTTTGCCCCCAGCCAGTTCTTTTTGAGGATCTTGTCATCTACAACCATGACTATGACAATCCGGAACTCATGGCGGTCAAGTTAGGCGGAAAAGGGGACGTAACGGAATCAAACGTCGTGTGGAAATCGCAACGAGGTGCTCCGAGCACCCCAACGCCTCTCTTGATTGGTGGTGACCTTTACTTTGTATCGGACAACGGCGTTGCGAGTTGCGTCGATGCCAAAACTGGCCAACGGCATTGGATGGAACGACTGGGCGGTAACTATTCAGCCTCTCCCGTTTTCGTGAATGGCTTGGTGCTGTTTATGAACGAGACCGGCATTGCAACCTGGGTTCAGCCCAAACAGACCTTTCAAGTTGTCGGGAAAAACGAAGTTTCTGGAAGAACCTTCGCAACGCCTGCCTTCGCGTCCGATTCCATTTATTTGCGGACCGACGAGCACTTGTTGAAGATCCGGGCAAGCAAGCCATGAAAACGAAATTGCAATACTGCACGGTCGTGTAATAGCACTACTGTGCGATGAAAACTTGCAAATAGCGTTCGTCACCCGTGCCCACATAAGCATTGCAAACAAGCCGGTCGTTGCTCAGAAACTGAACAGCACCGGCTAGTTGCATTCGGTTCGATTCGATGTCGCTTCGGCGTGTGACAATGCGGCTGATTCCCGTCGCAAGATCGATGCAGACAATTCTTTGGTCGCTCAAGAATGCACATCGCGTTCCATCTTGGCTAAGCGAGATTTGGCTATCGATGGATGTTGCGAGTTCACTGATTTGGTCCAGCCTTCCATCTGCGGTTGCGACACAACACAACTGCACCACCGCTCTTTCATCCTTCATCGGAAAGTAAAGCCTGTCACCCGAAGGTGAAGAAACGAGCCAGTTCCTAGGTCCTTGGATGCCCGGGAAAGATCTCCCTGCGGTGAAGGTGAGCCGCCGTTGACGGCACCCAGCAGCGGGAGCCAAACGATCGCTCATTCTTGTTGCGCGTTGAATCACGTTGCCGTTTGCTACAAGAAGGTTCGCTTGATCGGGTAGATCACAAAGGAAGACTTCTTGGAATTCCTGTCCTGAATCGGACACAACACTTCCTTGAAACGCGAGCGCGAGTGTTGGAACCGCTGTATCTGATTTTCGATATCCCTTGCTACCTACCCAGCATTCTTCAACCGCTTGACTGATCTCATCGGAGCCAGGAGAAGGGCGTGTATGAATGGTAGCTGCGAGATAGGCGAAGAAACTACCATCGAAATTCTGCCCGTCTATTGGACCGAACTCTGGTGTTCCACTCGGGCTGAATAAGCTGCCGTTTCGTGGCAACATAAACCCGACCGTACGAGCATCCCGAATCGCCCGATCGGTCTGGGATTGTGATTCTAGAAGATCGTCATTGTAGGTGAAACTGATCCAGCCAAGATCGTTCCAGCTGTGCGCGTGCGTTCCACCACTCAGTGTTCCCCAAGAATCGAACGAAGGGTGACTTTGTTGAACCACTCGGGCTTCCGCGTGAATCCAGCGGAACGCTTCGGAAGAATCGGGCTGCAATTTTAAGATTGCACCGAATCGTCGAGCCGCCGAATACGGAAACGCATCATTGCAACATTCGAGCCCATGAATGAACACAATCTGATGCAGGCTAGGATGAAAAGCTGCTGCCCCCACCCCCGGCCCTGCGCTTGTGGGTTGTACGGTTTCATATAGCCGAAAGATCTCGCCCGAATCGACAGTCACCATTTCGATCGCATGAGTGCGAGCGATATGCGAATCCTCATTGCGAGTATCGTAAACAATCCACTTTCCATCTGGAGAGATAGACTGTCGACGATTGAGCGTGTGTCCGTACTTGCCAAAGGTAAGTTGTCGAAAGCGAAGCATTAACGTGCCATTTTTGGACGGCTTTTTACTTCCGCTTGCTCATTCTTCGTTGGCTGCGACACGAGCACCTTTTTATCTTCCGTCTGCTTGGCGGCTTGCGCGGCTGCATCCAACGATTTTTCGTCCACTTTGGTAGGCCAATTGACTAGCTCGAACGAATCCGTGATTTGAGCATCCTCCTCGGAGAAAGCCTCCAAATTAGATTCGTTCAGCGTGAAAGCAAGAACCACACGCCGGCCTGTATCATTGGACAGATGGTAGTGAATCCAGAGAATGCCCACGCCTTGGACACTGCCACGCGAAACAATACGAAGCATGCGCAGCTTGTTGCTGGTCAATCGCTCCGTCCCTTCAATCATCTCCGAAAGACTCGATCCAAGCCCAGCCTTTACATCGGACCGAAACCCTTCTAGGCTCAGCTGGCGACCTGCTTCCAAGTCAATCATGTTGGTGACATTGCACTGGCAAAGAACTCTGTCATTGACTACATAACGAAGCGTTGCTTCCTCCCCATTATCACGATAGGTTGACCATTTCCGGTTAGCTAAAAAGCGATAGTATCCCAAGTCCGATTGGAACTGAAGAAGACTCGCCGCCTCCTGGTTTGTAATCCGTTGTGCAACTTCATCTAGAGTTAAACCGGACACCATCGATTCAATACCGGACCGGAGAATTTTCACTTGAGCATTCACATGAAAGCCTGGCTCCGCCTCGCTGATCTCCCGCGTCTCATCCAAGTTGACGGCAAACCATGAAATGGTCCCCGTAGATCGATCCAATAGCAACTTGCCTTCGAGGACGATCGTTGTCGGAACTTGCCGAACCGATGCAGCAATCGTTCCATTCAGCTCAAGCTGGGCCTTGGATTCATCTGCTTCGACGAGACACATCACAAGCTTTCCGTCTTGGATTGCATCTACATTCAACAAGCGACACGCGACTTCCCGTTCCACAGTCCATTTGTCTGCGATGTTCACTTCACGCTCGGTTAACAGTTGGTCCAAGAACATCGAATTGATTGGGCATTCAATCAGGTCGCGCTCTGCGGCAAAGAGCGGATTGTCTGGACATGCTGTGACCAACCCTTGGTCACTGCCGAACCGAAGAATATCTCTGCATTGCTCGCGCAAGGATGTCTTGGTCACATGCCGGTCGACTTGAATTTCGGAGGTTGCTTCACGGAAGTGTTGGTACGTTCGACATTGAAGAATATTCAGGGACGATTCATAGTGTTCGTCATACTCCAAGGTCGAACTAGCCTTCATCGGTGCCGTCTTGGCAGCGATTAACTTTCCATTCTTAGCCTTAGCGTCGTTGATCTGGCTCTTCAATCGGATCTCGCCGCTAACTTCGCTCACTGCGCGGATACGAAACTTGCCCGTTTCAATCGATTTCGTAGCCAAGCGTTTTGACTCGGCAAACGAAGGTCGCGTCAGCGAAATAGCACCCGCAGCGATCATGCTTGCGATCAACCATTGCCGTCGATCCAAAAGAGTGACATTTCTATTGCTAGCATCGGTTTTGATTTGAAGCGAATCCATGCTTGTACCTTGGTTTGGTCAAAAAGTTATTCCATGTGTCCATTGCATCGGATCGACACAAGCGGAACACTGAGAGGAACCCAGATAATCCGCACATCTTGCCTAAGTTAACAACCTGCAATGCTGGGTCAATTTGCTAGCAACCTTGCATATCGGCGTTTGGTTGGGGATGCAAAGCGTTGTGGTCGTCAGAATCGCCGAAATCGCTATACTTTTCCAATATTGCTCCTTGCTGGAACCCGGCAAACGGAACCTGGACATGCCTGCTATCCCATATTTGGCTGATTCCGATGGAAGTCGACCCTACATTTGAACAGGCTTCTGCGACCGCAAAACCGCGTTCCAACGACGGATTTGAGTTATCTGAAATGTCCACCGTTTCCCCATCCCAATTTTTATTGCAACAAGAACAGAGCGAGCTCGTGCGACATCACGATTCGTCCTGGGATGCATGCGCTTACTCAAGGAAGAGTCCGGCCAAGGACTCTCCCAACGAAGATGCGATTGGGATCTTTCAATTTGACGCCAATACTACCATTTTCGCTGTTGCAGATGGTTGCGGCGGAATGCGAGGTGGGGAGCAAGCATCAAGTATCGCACTTCAAATGCTCGCTGATTCGATTGAACGTCATCAGGATGGGCCTGAACGCTTGCGGTTCTCAATCATCGAAGGGATCGAATTGGCAAACGCAGCCATCCAAGACTTGAAAATCGGCGCGGCATGTACCATCGCGGTCATCGAATGCACCCAAGGCACCATTCGCCCCTACCACGTGGGAGACTCCATGATCCTGGTCACCAGCAATCGGGGAAAAGTCAGATACCAATCTGTCAGCCACTCGCCTGTCGGATTTGCTGTTGAGTCTGGAATGTTATGTGCCAACGAAGCCATGCATCACGAGGACAGGCATATTGTTTCCAACCTGGTGGGTGATGCCAGGATGAGGATTGAGATGGGGCCTGTATTGACACTTGCGCCGCGCGATACAGTTCTTATTGCGAGCGATGGACTATTCGATAATCTGAGTGTTGCGGAAGTCGTTGAACATGTACGGAAGGGCAACCTCCGTGATTCGGTGAAGGCGGCTTGCGAATTGGCGTACGATCGCATGCTTGGCATCAAAGGACAACCCTGTAAACCTGATGATCTAAGCGTCGTCGCAGCCCGTTCATCGAGACTCAGTCAGTCTGGCAATTCAAAGAGTCCAGACTGGATCTAGCCAAAGGGAATGAGTCAAAGGGTTTTTGCTATGGTTTTGCAACCCAGGCATGAACCAATGCTCCGTCAGTCGCATTCCAAATCTTAACTTCACCGTTAAGACTACCAGAAGCATATCGCATGGAGCCTGCATGATGGGCACAGGACAGCACCCATTCGGAATGCCCCTTCATCACCTGGGCGTTAGAATTGTTGCTCAAGTCGATGCGGTGAAGTGCCTTATCCGCGGAAGGAACAAGCACAAAGCCAGAACCTTGAACTATCCGAAAACCATCCAAACCGATACCTGCTTCTGCAACCTTCTTGGCTCCTTCGATGTCCCAACGCTGAAGCTTTCCGTCCGCACCGACGGAAACTACTTGCTTCGATTCAGGAAGGATGGAAATGCCTCGGACTGCTGCAGCGTGCCCGGGGTAACTAGCGATCAAATCCCCCGATTCTGCTTCGCAGATCTTAGCGGTCTTATCGCGACTGGCTGACGCGAGCTTGGTTCCGTCATCGCTCCACGATACCGCAGTCACCCAATCCGCGTGGCTTGCGATCAGCTTTCTTTCGCTCATTGTGGTCAAGTCGAACAGGCGAATCGTGCTGTCTGCGGAAGCGACGGCAAGCTCGTTCTTGTTAGGACGCATCGCAAGATCAAGCACTACATCATACGATCGAGCGAACGTTGCTTGGACCTGCCCCGATGCATAATCGATCCATCGTACTTCACCCAGTTTGCCAGGCGAACCTCCACCGGCAGCTAGATGCGTCCCGGTTGAACTCCAAGCCAGCGCATAGGTCCTCTCATCCAAGTTGGTAATCCGTCGAACGACCGAGCCATCCGCAACATTCCAAACGAGAAGCTCATAATGCCCACCTGTAATCAATTGACTTCCGTCAGGTGAAAAAACCATCGAGGTGATCGGTACGGGCAATGCGTAGGATACGGCGGGCGGTGGGTAGTTTACGGGTGGGATCACCTTGAACAATGGATCGGAATGTTTCTCGCCATCGAATGCTGCCCCCTCCGAGATCCACTTTCGAACAATACCTATTTGATCCGGTGATAAAGGCTCGCTCTCCGCCGGCATGCGTTCGGAGTGATCCGAGGTGTTCAGGCGTCGAAGGAGTTCGTTCGCTTCCAAATCGGGGGTTCCCAACGGGGGAAGGCCGCTGTCTCCCGCTTTCTGCAAAGATTCAAACGAATCAACACGGTACCCTCCTTCCGCCCGTTTGGGCCCATGGCAGGCAAGGCAATTCTCTAGCAACAAGGGAGCGATCTGTTGGCGAAAGCTGGTCACATCCTTCGAAATCGCGGGGGTAAAGCCAAGGATGAACCAACAGACTGCTAGGACCAAGGATGTTAGGTAAGGTTTTGAAATCATGATATTCATACCAATCTAGCTGGTGATACGGTTTCAAAAGCGAGAACGATCCGAAAAATACAGAGTCGCTTTATGTCAGAACGAATCAGCAGAATGTGGGGTGGGAAGGCTAGGCAGGAAATAAGGAAGGTGGTCAAAACGACCAAAATACCAAATTGATGTCGGACCTCTATTTTACACGAAGACAGTTTCGACTTCACCCACAAAACATCATGATTCGAGCCAGGGAACTTCGGTGGTAGGCCGTAACAAGTCGCTTTGGACGCAGTTGCGGCATGGCGTGCCGTCGTTATTCAGGGTATTCGAGAACGTTTCTAGCAACTCCAAGATTGCAACGCCAAGGTGGGGCCTTGTGCCCTACCTTCGCAATAGGTTTGGCGTGCTAACACGCAACCCCCTTCAAGACCGCGTTCGTGGGCCTTCGGCCCACGAACGCGGTCTTGGTCTGGTCGATTCGGCGATTAGCACACCAAACCTATTGCGACATTTCGGGACAAGCCCGAATGTCGCTGGGCAGCAATCCAATAAAATGGGACTGCTGAATCTAGGTGGTGGAAGGTCTCGCTCGAGGTCACGAAAACGGAGTTTTTGGATTCGATCCAAGCGTGAGGCGATGGAAAACGTTCCGCTTCCGTCGAGCTCGTCTCGGCGGAGCACATAACTGACAGCTACCAGTGATCCAAGGAACTAAGATCCTACCTGCAGGACTCCACCGCCGTTTCGGCGTGGCTAGCCCTACAGCGTCTGCTTATGGGGCATTTTTCTTGCTTATTTGCAACCTTTATCACTCGACGAAACCAGTCGGTAACCTATGACCGAAGAATAATCTCGACAAAGCGGCGTTGTCGGTAATAATATGGCTAATACACGTAATAGATGGACTTACCTTATGTCGCACTTAATCCTGTTCCAATTCGATTCAAGTACCCTGATGACTCAAAACGGCAGACCATGGATTCGAACTTGGCTGGCTTGGCTAGCTTGGTTGGTTGTTGCACCGGTTCCTACTGCAATTGCAGATAAGCCATCGGATGCAATCGAGTTGAACGCAAGTGAAAAGCTGGAGTTCTTCGAGAAGCAGGTCCGGCCATTGCTGGCCAACCACTGCTACTCATGTCACAGTGCGAAATCAGAAAAGCTGCAAGCGGGTCTGATGCTGGACAGTCGGTCTGCCATGATGCAGGGCGGAGAGTCTGGACCAGCCATCGCCCCTGGGGATGTGAAGAATAGCTTACTCATTAGCTCAGTGCGCTACGAATCGTACGAAATGCCTCCCAAGGGAAAACTGCCAGCTCAAGAGATCGAAATCTTGGAACGTTGGGTCGCTATGGATGCTCCATGGCCCGAAGAAACTTCCACAGGAACGAGCGACGACGAATCGAAAAACGCTCGACCTAAGTTTGATCTCCTAAAACGAAAATCAGAGCATTGGGTCTGGCAACCCGTTCAACCAACGTCTATACCTGAGGTCATGAATCCAGCATGGCCTAAATCAAATATAGATTCCTTCCTGCTTGCGCGACTGGAAAAGGCCAACCTAACACCTTCGCCAGATGCTTCCAGATCAGCACTGCTCAGGCGTCTGTATTTTGATCTCATCGGCTTGCCACCAACGCTAGAACAATCACAGCAATTTCTTGAAGACACCTCTCCTCAAGCGACAGAGCACTTGGTTGACGAACTCCTGAAATCGCCTCGGTTTGGTGAGCGTTGGGGACGCCATTGGCTAGATCTTGTACGATATGCTGAATCACGAGGTCACGAATTCGACAACGATGCGCCCAATGCGTTTCAATATCGCGACTACGTGATACGCGCTTTAAATGCGGACGTTCCATACGATCAATTTGTCGCGGAACATATTGCGGGCGATCTTCTCGATCCTCCACGGTTCCATCCAGAAAAAGGTTTCAATGAGTCGATTCTGGGAACTGGATTCTGGTTTCTTGGGGAATGGGTCCACTCGCCGGTCGACACTCGAAAAGACGAATCCGATCGCTTTGATAACATGATTGACGTCATGTCCAAAACGTTTCTTGGTGTCACGGTTGCTTGCGCACGATGTCACGATCACAAGTTTGATGCGATCTCCACCGCCGACTATTACTCGCTTTCAGGGTTTCTTCAAAGCAGCGACTTTCGGCAGGTGCCTTTTGAATCGCTAGAGCACAACCGAGCAATCTCCGAATCTTTGGCCGTGCTGGACTATAGATATCGACAAAAGATTTTGGATCAGTTGGCTGAAGCCGGGTTCAGTCTGCCTAACGTCGAATCTGTCAATGAAAAGCAGTCGCCATCGGTCATGGTCAACTACAGCAAGATCGATTCAAAAGATTACATTCAAGACGGGTTCATCTTTGGCGCTGGTCCTCGGAAGATTGGGGCTCCGTATCTGGAATGGGTCGAGGGAGCTCCCGTTCTTCGATTCGCTGTTCGTTCCTCTGCAACCAGCGATCCTTTTTGGAACGCTCTTGAAGCCATTTCAGAAAAAGTCGCACAGGACCAAAGTCGACTCGCAAGCCTACCTCGCAGTGGCCGAACCTTGCGCACGCCATCCTTCGTTCTTGAGAATGGCGTGGTCGCTTGCCGTACTCGCGGGTCGGGCCATGTTGTTGCATGCGTTGATTCGCATCGCTTGATTGCCGGCCCCCTCCATGGCGAGACGATCAAACCGATCAAGGCAGGAGAGGATTGGGTCGAGCTGGATCTGCGTCGCTACCAAGGACACCGCGTCCACCTTGAATTTACGCCTGATGTTGGATCACAGCTTGAGATTACCCTGGTGACCGATGGTGCCTCACGCGAAACGCGAGATCAGTGGATTCAACAGGAACTGGCCAACGAAAATCTGCTAAAGCAGTTTGCTGAATCCGCAAAGCAAACCCTCGAAGAAAAGGTCCGTGATCTTGTTGCTGCTTGGGCCGATGAACGAACCAAACTGAAAAGCCAAGTCATGTTGCAATCGAGACTGGCCATGGCGATGTTGGATGGCACCAGTGAGGATGATCATGTTCTCATCCGCGGAAACTCGTCCAAACCCGGCAATTCGGAACCTAGACACTTTCTAACCGCGATCGCGGGCGATAAACCGATGCCCATCGAAATGGGAAGTGGCCGATTGGAGCTTGCCAAACAGATCAATGCCGTTACCAACCCACTAACTAACCGTGTCATCGTAAATCGAATTTGGCATCACTTGATGGGTCGCGGGATTGTACCAACCACGGATGACTTCGGTGTATTGGGCCAACGACCGACAAACCCCGAGCTACTTGACTACCTGGCAACGCAATTTTTGGCAGATGGTCGAAGCATCAAACGAATGATCCGCACCATTGTTTTGTCGCGAGCCTATCAAGTCTCCAGCCAAGCTCAACCCATGGCTTTGGAAACGGACCCCAAAAACGAATTATGGCATTACCGTCCACCGAAGCGATTGGAGGGGGAGGCAATCCGCGATTCGATCTTGATGCTCTCGGGACAAATCAACTTGACGTCCTTCGGCGAGCCCGTACCTATCCATTTAACCGGGTTCATGGATGGACGAGGGCGACCAGCGAAGGGTGGACCGCTGGATGGAGCTGGAAGACGATCTATCTATCTGGCGGTTCGGCGTAATTTTTTGTCTCCGTTCATGCTCGCTTTTGACACGCCATCGCCTTTCAGTTCGATGGGGCGACGCAACGTTTCGAACGTACCTGCCCAGGCACTGATTTTGATGAACGACCCCTTTGTGGTGGAACAGGCGATGAAATGGGCTGAGAAGATTTCTGCCGAACCTATTCCGACCGAATCGAGAGTAGATCAAATGGTTCGGCTTGCATTCGCTCGTCTTCCCAGCGAAGGCGAGAAGAAGATCGCCATGGACTTTCTTACAGAATCTGCAAGCACGAATGAAGGGGGCAGCATTCCGGTTGCAGCCTGGGCCGACTTCGCCCATTCACTGATCAATACGAAAGAGTTTATATTTTTGCCATGAACATTCAATCGGGATATCCATGCCAACAGTATAAGCCTCACCCAACATCGCGTCGTGAAATGCTCCACAGGTGCGGAAGTGGATTTGGGGCGCTCGCGCTAGCCGCGCTTCGGCTCGATCCGGCTTTCAGTTACGACGAAGCCAAGAAAAACGAAGGACAGCTTTCGGATTTGGGAGCGGCCGGACACGGCCCTCACCATGCCGTCAAAGCAAAAAACGTTATCTTCCTTTACATGGATGGCGGGCCTTCCCAGATCGATACGTTCGATCCGAAGCCTCTTCTCGATAAGTACAACGGCCAGAGCCCGGGCAAGCTCTTTAGTATTGAACCGACTCAGTTCAACAACAATGGAAACCTTCTTGCTAGCCCTTGGAAGTTTCAGCAATACGGCGAATCGGGGATTCCTGTTAGCGAACTGTTTCCGCACATCGCGACGTGCGTCGACGAACTTGCGATCATTCGATCGATGGTCTCGGAGTTTCCCGAACATACCTTTGCCAACTACTTTCTGCACACAGGGAGCGGTTTGCAAGGACGTCCTAGTATGGGAGCTTGGGTGAACTACGGACTTGGAAGCGTATGCCAGAACCTACCGGGATTTGTTGTCATCAATGGTGGCCTGATTCCACCGGGAGGGCTCGATTGCTTTGGAAGCGGATTCCTTCCAGCCAGCTTCCAAGGGTCGGTCTTCAAGCCGACTGGTAGCGGAGTCGCCAATATCGAGCGCACAGAACCGTCTGTGCAGCGACAGCGGTCCAAGCTTGATCTGATAAGACAGCTCGACCGTTTCGCGGTAGATCAATTCGGCAAGCACGACAGCCTGGAATCGGCAATCCACAATTACGAGCTCGCGTATGCGATGCAAATGGCTGTTCCGGAAGTAATGTCGCTTCAAGACGAACCAGCCCATATTCGACAGCTCTACGGTATGGACTCCCAATATGAGCCGACTCGTACCTACGGCGCTCAGTGTCTTATCGCCAGACGTATGATTGAAAAAGGGGTTCGGTTCATCGAATTGACTTGCCCCAATGTGGGAAACGATCGTTGGGATCAGCATTCTGACTTGAAGAATGGCCATGAAAATAATGCCAAAGCAGTCGATCAACCGATCGCAGGTCTGCTCAAAGACCTGCGGCAACGAGGGATGTTAGACGAAACGCTTGTGGTTTGGGCGGGTGAGTTTGGGCGCACTCCCTTTGCGCAGGGAGAAAACGGCCGGGATCATAATCAATATGGTTTCACCGTCTGGCTTGCTGGCGGCGGTGTGAAACCAGGCACGGTCTACGGCGCCACAGACGAATGGGGTTACAAGTCCATAGAGAATCGAACCGAGATCCATGATCTGCATGCAACCATTTTGCACTTGATGGGTGTTGATCACACACGATCTACCTTCCGATTCGGCGGGCGCGACATGCGTCTTACCGACGTGAAAGGCCATCTCATTCATGGAATTCTCGGTTAAGTAAACATGAGAACGTTGTCCCTATAAGAATGCTGGCTTGCTATTGCTGAACGCGCAGACCCACCATCTCAAGCAGCTTCAGCGCATTCGTAGTTGGTGTAACGCCGGGGTGCATCACGTAGTCAAATCGCATGATTTCGCGACCTTCGACCGTTTCAAAGTGCTCGCGAAAGTGAACGACTTGTGCGATCTTTTGGATGCGTTGGTTGCCCGCCATTTCCAGGTCGTGCGTACTGGTCAAAACCAAACAACCGAATTCAACCAGCTTATCCAAAACATGCTCGACTGCAATCTGCCTCTCTCGCGAGTTTGTACCTTGTAAGATTTCGTCCAACAACACCAGCATCTGTTTGCCTTGATGATGATGCTGTTGCTGAGCCATATCGACTACTGAGCGCAATCGCTTCAGTTCGGCCATGAAGAAGGACACGCCATCCTGCAAACTGTCTTGCACTTGAATGCTAGAGGCTAATTCATAAGAAGCTCCTTGCCAATGAGCAGCGCAAACGGGGGCTCCGACTCTGGCAAGAATCGCATTCACCCCCACGGACCGAAGCAATGTCGACTTGCCAGCCATGTTGCTTCCGGTAACCAATAGCAGCGGTTGGTTTTGACGAACGCAAAGACTATTGGGAACACGGCTGGTATCCTTGAGCAATGGATGAGCGACGTCTTTGGCTTCCAACAAGGGTTGCTGGCCAGCGACCATGGCTTCCTTGGTGAGTAGATCGGGGGTCGTCCAGGTTGGATATTCGTCTGCAATCGCAGCCGCAGAGCTCAGAGCTTCCATCATTCCGATCGCATCGATCCAACCCTGGGCTTTGGCGCCGAAGATCTTTTTCCAACCCTCGAGCAATTCCAAAATACGAATGTCCCAAAGGAAGCAAACTTGCAACAACAAGTAGGGAATAAACAAAAGTGGACTACGTTGCATGCCCGCCAAAGCCATGATTCGTTGCAGTCGGCCCAGCGCAACTTCGGAGGAGTGGTGTTGGTCGTGGAGCTTGGCTTGAATCTCCGAAAGAAGCTTTCCTTGTGAGGGGAAGCTATTGATTGCACGAATCATCTCGACCAACGACTGGAGCTCACGATTGGCAGCTCCAATCTTCACGAAAATTTCATGCACTTGTCCAACAATCAGCATCGTCAAAAGAAAGTTGATGGCGGCGCCAGTCAAGACACAAGCTACCCCGATCACTTGCCCAAGTTCGAAATCGGCTGCCTTGGCGATTACAATTCCAACGACCCCTGCAACCACTGCGATCGGGCTGAGCCAAGTCAATGCATGAAGCCATTTCTTGCCAGCAAAATGATTTCCGGATTGCGACCATTCTACGATCCCTTCCGGTCCCAGTTGTTGGCTTCGGTAGTTGCACGCCGTCTCAAAAAAACGCATCCGCCAAGAGCGATCGGACGCAAGAGCACGGACGGCAACTTGACGTTCCACTATGGTGGCTGGTTCAGCCCACTGGGTCATCCATTTGCAAATCGTGTTTGCACCTGAGTTGGTCATCGCAAGCGACAGCCATCGAAACAGGCTTCGCTCGCCGAACAAGTCGATGTCCCGACTTAAATCCGACAAGTAAACAAGCGTGCATGTCTCGGTTGGCAGAGGAAGAAGGGAAGCCCATTGTCGATCGCATCGTGCCAACAAGCGTTTGTAACCAAAGAGGCGTTGTTGCAGTTGCGAGATCACCCACAGGTTATTCTCGTGCCACGTCGCAGCGGCCAAGAAACCAAACATCAAGGCAGTTCCTGCAATCCAGGTCCAATTGCTGGCCGTTTTTTCCAACATTCCGAACAGAATCAAACCGATGCCTGGCAACGCTAGACCAAGCCGGACCCAAACCAGTCGCTGCATCAACAACTTTCGGATTGCGATCTGTTGCTCTAGCGATTGACTCTGGGAACGGTAGGTATCGATTGCAGCTGACGTATTCAAGTCGGGGATCCAAATGGAATTAGGGGAGGCGTGTTGGTTCTCGCGATGCAGCGCTAACGGTTTACCTGCTGTGAATCCACAAAAGTGCAAATCAACGAATGGATTGCGTCGACCGATCCCGAAGCATCCACAACAAGATTTTTAGAACTTGCACGTTGTACTTGCTCTAAGAAACCACGCCGCACTTTCTTGAAGTACTCGATACCGCGTTTTTCTAATCGATCGGCTCCACGTTGGATGCGACCGGCAGCTGCTTCCGGCTCTAGGTCAAGAACCACAGTCAGATCCGGCGAAAGTCCTCCGGTAGCGCATCGCCCTACGGACCACAATTCGTCGACGTTCAAACCGCCCGCGACCCCTTGGTAGACGACATTCGCCAACAGAAAGCGATCGCAGATCACGGTTGCACCGGATTCCAAGGCGGGGCGTATTTGGTCCGCAACCAGCTGGGCTCGGGCGGCCATGTACAACAGCATCTCGGCTGTGCCAGCGAGCGGGATATCCTCGCGATGCAACAGGATCTCGCGAATCGCTTCACCCAGCTTGGTGGATCCGGGATCTCGGAAGCAGGCAACCGTTTGGCCCTTGGATTCCAGATGGGCGCGAAGCAGATCGATCTGAGTCGATTTGCCCGCACCGTCGATTCCGTCGAGAGAAATAAACATTACAGTGCAAACGCTTCCGCATCTTCTTTCGGTGCGGTTTGATAACCGTTGGGTTCCATGGAGCAACCCGCGCGACCTTGGCTTAGCGAACGAATGGCGCTCGAATATCCGAACAGTTCTTTCAAAGGTGCCAAAGCTGTCACACTGGTAATGGCACCACGAGCTTCTGTTCGTTCGATGATGCCACGCCGTTGCTGCAAGTCGCCCACCAATTCGCCTAGGTAATCGGCGGGTGTGGTGATTTCCATTTTCATCACCGGCTCCAACAGCGATGGGCCGCCCAGCTTCAAACCTTCGTCAAAGGCGTCGTTGGCTGCGATTCGGAACGCGACTTCGTCCGAACCGACTTCGGCCACCTCCGCACCCAGGATACTGATTCGCATCCCCGTCAACGGGAACGAACCGATCATTCCCCCACCTTCCGATCGGTTTTTCAATTCTTCCAGTGCCGCTTGACGCAAGTTGTCCGGCAACATCTTTTCAATAGGGGTGCGATCCAACACGATCACTTTCGCCGACAGGTCCTCCAACGGTTCGAACCGGACTTGGAGACGAGCAAACATTTGTTGCGAGCCCACTTGTCGATTGCATTGCCCCGTCACTTCAGCGACCCCCGCAATGGTTTCGCGGTAGCTGACCCGTGGCTTGTAGAACTTGACATTCAGATGAAAATCCCGAACGAGCCGATTCTTGATGACCTCCAGGTGCAGTTCCCCCATCCCGCTGATCAGTGTTTGTCCCGATTCCGAATTCTCCGAAGCGTGGAAGGTAGGGTCTTGTCGCTTCAGCATATCGAGCACTTCCGCTAGCTTCTTGCGCTCGGTTGTATTTTCTGGTTCAATCGCCATCGAGATCACCGACTGAGCGAACTGAATGGAGGGGAGCTGAATCATGTCGCGAGTGTCGCACAAGGTGTCACCCGTAATGGAATCCCGGGGTCCGATCGTACAGGCGATGTCACCGCACTCCAGTGTATCGATTTGTCCTTGCCGTTCACGTTTGGTCGCATGGATTTGCCAAAGCTGTGCGACGTTTTCTTTTTTGTCTCGATTGGGATTGTAGACCCGCGAATTGCTATCCAGCTTTCCGGAATAGACACGGATCCAAAACATGTCCCCGGTTTTTGCTGGCAAGATCTTGAACACCAGAGCGCAAAATGGCTCTTTCGGGTCGGGCTTACGAGCTAAAATCTTATCAGGTTTTTTGGGGTCGGTACCAGAAACAGGCGGCCGATCCAACGGACAGGGCAGGTACGAAGCTACGCCATCCAGCAACGGTTGCACGCCAGCACCATGCAGAGCAGACCCGCATAGGACGGGTTGAATCTTGAGAGAAATACAGGCTTCACGAAGAGCCTTGCGAACCAGTTCATTAGGAATGGGTTTCTCTTCCATCGCCAACTCCATCATCTCCGAATTGTAGAGGTATAGCTTTTCTAGCATAACACCTCGCCAATCCAAAGCATCGGGCATCAATGCTTCTGGAATCTCTTCAACGACCACCGTCTTCCCTTGATCCTCCGGATTGAATCGCAGCAATTTCAGATCGATCAGATCGATGATACCTTCGAAAGGTTCGCGAGAGTGGCTTGGTCCTTGACCCACTGGGATTTGAATAGCGACAGGATCTGCATTCAAACGCGGCCCTATCTCTTCCAAAACGCGATAGAAATCAGCGCCTTCGCGATCGAGTTTGTTAATGAAGACGATGCGAGGTACACCGTATTTGTTGGCCTGTCGCCAGACTGTTTCGCTTTGCGCTTCCACCCCTTCACGAGCGCTGAACACCACCACGGCTCCGTCCAGAACCCGCAAGCACCTTTCGACTTCGGCCGTGAAGTCGACGTGGCCCGGTGTGTCCAGAAGGTTGACCGTGCAATCCTTCCAGCGGAACGTCACGCAAGCAGCGAAAATCGTGATGCCACGTTGCTGCTCTTCGGGATCGTCATCCGTTTCGGTTGTACCCGAATCCACTGCTCCCGCGCGGTGCTTGGCCCCGCTCATGTAAAGCATTTGTTCCGTGACGGTCGTCTTGCCAGCATCAATGTGAGCAATGATGCCAATGTTTCGTAAGGTTGTAAGTTCGCGAGCCATGATCTGAGGGGCTGGAGTGTGGGCAAACCCACGTTTTGCAATAAAAAGAATGGATGAAATGTAACTTCTAAGTCCTTCATAGCCTAGGGCCACCTTCGCAGTGATCCCCCGGACCGGACGGCGTGGTATTCAGCCATTCATGCCAAAATCCACTTTCTTTTTGCCTTCAGGGGAATTGTGACCTAGTCTTGAGGTTGTAGTGATCACACGATTCTCGACTAATTTCCTTGACTTTGCGAGGTTTTGAATGAGCATTTTGACAACTGCCGCCGCGTCAGCACTTCCTGGATTGCCAATCGTCTGGAGGGATTTTCAATCTGCGAACCAGCCGAAACGAAACTCCTCCCGACTTAGGCTGCTGAATCTAAGTCGTGACCATGTCGAAAGTGTTATCGCCTACAATCATCATAGCGATTCGTATGATGTACTGAACCATTCGAAAAGCGGTGGAGCAGGCGGACGAGAGTTCTGCTGCTCTGAGGGAACCCGATTCGAACGATTGGGAGCCTTTTACAATCCAAATACACCCTCCAAAGAATCACCCCCACAACCATCTAGTCCACTTTTGAGCATTGATATTCTGGTCTAAAGCCTACGGTGTTCGTCCAAATGTCAATGCAGCGTTTTCATTCAAGGGAAATCCATTGCGAGTCTTGTTGTCGGCCTTCGAGCCATATGATATCTGGGAACAGAACTCCAGCTGGGAAGCTTTGATTGCCTATCTCCACCAACACGGGATAGCTCAAGGCGTCACCACCCGACGCTATCCAGTGGATCTTGCTTTGCTGAAAACGCGTTTGGATAGAGACCTAGAAACTGGCTTTGATGCAGTATTGCATCTTGGCCAAGCTCCGGGAATTAGTCGCGTCCAGATGGAAGCGATCGCGGTGAATGTCGCCGGCATGACAGATGCACCCGGTGATTTCTTTGGACCGCTCATCGAAGGAGCACCCGTCGCATACCGAACGACCTTTCCTCTGGGGCAGTGGAACCAGGAACTTCGAGCTAGCGGAATCCCATGCTCCGTTTCGTACCATGCGGGTACCTATCTTTGCAACGCGATCATGTATCTGTCGCATCATTGGCATGAAACTCGAAAGAGAAAATGTTCCATAGGATTCGTTCATCTGCCCCTCACCCCCGATCAGGTTCTTCACAGTCACAAAGATCTTCCCTCGATGCCTCGCGAACAATCGGCCGATGCAATTGCCAAGATGGTTGGTTTGATTCTAGAATGGAATCGAACGAACTATCTCGCTTAACTCGGTATTTGGCTCCCATTTGAATATGCTTCCTTTGAACGACGATATCGCGAAGCTCCTTTCTCAATTTCAATCGGGTGAATCCACGGCGATTGAACTTGGGCAAAGAATATTAGAACTCGCGGTTGCGACTCAAGGGTCGGTCACACCCGACACCGATCGCAAGCGTCGATGTGGATATCCTGAAGTGATCTACGGTCTTGGCAAATCACCTGATGCCATTCGGAAGGTCACCGAAATTCTTTTCGAGGCCAATGAAGAAATTTTGGTCACTCGAGTATCGCCGGAACAGGTGCGGACTCTTTCGGACTGGTTCGATTTTCATCGATGGAACCATGTTGGGAAAACGCTGCGAATCGGCAAGCAGCGGGCTCCGATCGCACCGGAAGAAGTTTGCATTCCCAAGGAAGACCCAAGACCCAAATCGGTTTACGTGGCTGTTGTTAGCGCTGGAACCACTGACGAATCCGTGGCGGTTGAGGCTCAAGAAACTCTTGCTTGGATGGGTGTACCCACCGTCTTGATTCAAGATGTTGGTGTGGCGGGTCCGTATCGGTTGATGTCCCAGGTACCCCTTTTGCAAAAAATGTCCGCAATCGTGTGTGTGGCTGGCATGGAAGGGGCACTGCCAAGCGCCCTGGGGGGGCATGTGGCCTGCCCGGTCATTGCGGTCCCAACCAGCGTAGGCTACGGAGCTAATTTTGCTGGCCTATCTGCTTTGCTTAGCATGCTCAATTGCTGCGCTTCCAATGTCGCTGTCGTCAACATCGACGCTGGCTTCAAGGGTGGATACATGGCTGGCTTGATCGCCAACGGCCATGCCTCGGGAACAATTCGATAGCCAACGACCAAGAAGTGAATTTTGTACAGCTTGCGGTTACGGCATCACCGAAAGAACTATCTGCAAACGAATCGTGGCTACAAGTAAAAAACCTCGACGTGTCCGCCGAGGTTTTTTGTTTCTTCTATCGTACGAGCCTTGTTGGCTTAGTACATATCGTAATCGCCGCCATGACCACCGGCCTTCTTGCCATGGCCATGATCATCCTTTGGCTTTTCAGCAATCAATGCGTCGCTGGTCAACAACAGCGTCGAAACGGATGCCGCGTTAGCAAGAGCGGTACGAGTCACCTTGGTTGGGTCAATAACGCCAGCCTTGACCATGTCTTCGTAGACGTTGGTCAACGCGTTGTAGCCGTTATTGCCCTTGGACTCAACTACCTTGGCACAAACGATTCCACCATCTTGGCCTGCGTTCGACGCGATCATGGTGATCGGAGCTCGGCAAGCACGAAGAACGATGTTGTAGCCGGTAACTTCGTCCGTGGTCAGCGTTTCAGCTGGTGTCACTTGACTCGAAGCACGTAGCAAAGCAACTCCACCGCCGGGCAGAATTCCTTCTTCGATGGCTGCGCGTGTGGCATGCAATGCATCTTCAACACGAGCTTTCTTTTCTTTCATTTCGCTTTCAGTTGCAGCGCCAACGTTGACCTTAGCAACACCACCGGCAAGCTTGGCCAATCGCTCTTCCAACTTCTCGCGATCGTAATCGCTGGAAGTGTTTTCGATTTCGCGACGGATTTGATCGATGCGTGCTTTGATATCGCTCGCCTTGCCAGAACCTTCGATGATGGTGGTGTTGTCTTTGTCAATGATCACTTTCTTAGCACGACCCAGGTCGGCAAGAGTCAGTGTATCAAGCTTCTTGCCAAGGGCTTCGAAGACTGGAGTTGCATTGGTCAAGATACCGATGTCTTCCATCATAGCCTTGCGACGATCGCCGTAACCAGGAGCCTTCACGGCTGCGATTTGCAAGGTTCCGCGTAGGCGGTTGATCACGAGAGTTGCCAACGCTTCGCCTTCGACATCTTCAGCGATGATCAACAAAGGCTTGCCTTGTTGAACCACTTGCTCGAGAACTGGAACAAGTTCCTTGATGTTCGAAACTTTCTTTTCGTAGACCAAAATGTAAGGGTCTTCGAGAACAGCTTCCATGGTTGCAGGATCGCTAACGAAGTAGGGCGATAGGTATCCACGGTCAAATTGCATGCCTTCGACAAACTCGAGTTCATCGTGCAAGCTCTTGCCTTCGTCGACGGTTACGACGCCATCCTTGCCAACGCGTTCCATAGCGTCTGCAAGCAAGTTGCCGATAGCTCGGTCGTTGTTAGCGGCGATGCTAGCAACGTTAGCCATTTCCGACTTGTCTTTGATCTTGATTGACATCTTGCGTAGCTTTTCGGTGATGTCAGCTACGGCTGCTTCAATTCCACTCTTCATTTGGATCGGATTCACACCGGCAACAACAGCCTTGAGGCCTTCGTTGAAAATGGCTTCTGCCATAACGGTTGCAGTGGTTGTTCCATCGCCGGCTACATCGCTTGTCTTGGAAGCAACTTCGCGAACCATTCGGGCGCCCATGTTTTCATAGACGTCTTCGAGGTCGATTTCCTTCGCAACGGTGACACCGTCTTTGGTTACTGTTGGGCTACCGAAACTCTTTTGAAGAATGACGTTTCGTCCGCGAGGTCCGAGAGTAACTTTGACTGCGCGTGCTAGCTTCGACACGCCGCGGCGGATCGCTTCTCTTGCTTCTTGATCGAAGGCAATAATTTTGGCCATGGAAAATGCTCCGTTAAACGATTGGGTGAATGTTGGTTGTTAGTTTTGAAAAAAGTCTTGAACGAAAGCCCCGCTTCGGTAACCCGCCGCGGAAACTCGCCTTCGACCGGTTTAGCCCAAAACAGCTAAGACTTCGCTTTCGCTCATCAGCAAAAACTCTTCGCCGTCAATTTCGATGTTCTCGCCGGCATAGCTAGTGAACAAGACCTTATCCCCGGCCTTGAGCTGGAACGTGGATCGGTTTCCATTTTCTAGGACTCGTCCATCGCCAACACTGATCACCTTGCCGCGAGTGGGTCGATCCTTTGCCGAATCAGGCAAGAAAATCCCACCGCTGGTCTTTTCCTTGAGCTCCTCACGCTGAACGACGATTCGATCGCCGAGAGGAACGAGCTTCACCTTAGTCTTTTCTTTGGTTGCGGCAGCCATTGAACGGAACTCCATCTAATTGAGGTAATGATTTGGTTTCTAATTGTTTCGTGCAATTACGCCAAAAAGGCACAACACGGGTGAGGATCGCCCGTTGGAGCAATTTCCGTGCCACAAGCTGCATTCACAACGGAGGCGAAAGTTGAAGAGTTGGAAAAACTAAGGAATGGCGTTGTTTCTTAGCCGTGCTCGATCCAAAATGGGACTGGAATTTTATCTGACTCCGTTGCCGAGAAAAGAAACACGTATGCCGATCCAAGTCACCTGCCAATGTGGATACAGCCTTAATGCACCGGACAGCATGGCTGGAAAGTCAGGGAAATGCCCCAAGTGCCAGCAAATGATCAAAGTTCCTGGGGCTGCGTCGTCTTCCGCGAAAAGTGCTTCCACATCATCGTCTTCCAGTTCGAAATCTGTGGCGAGCGAGAAAAAAGCCGAATCGCCGATAGTATCGGTTGCCCCAAATGCGTTGGACGGTTTGTTGGAATCGGCCGGCTTGACTCAGCGGCAGGGAAAATATTGCCCCGCTTGTGACGCACCGGTTCAAACAGGAGCGGTTTTATGTATTAAGTGCGGATTCAACTTTGCTGAGGGGACCAAGCTAGAGGCTCATAAAACAGTTTCCACGAAGCGATTTGGCAATAAGCAGCTCAATGAGGCGATCGACATGATGGCCAGGGAATCGGATACCCAAGATCGCCTTTTGAAATCGGGTTCTCCTTGGTGGTTTTTGTTTGCGTTCCTGACCGGGGTGGTTGTGCTCATCGTCGGAGCTCTCATCAAAATGGACGCAAACACGTCGGGCCAGATTTCGAGCAATCCCACCATCGCAAAAATTCAAAAGGCGCACATCCTGACGGTGATGGCAGCCTCGGCAGGTTTGGGATGTTTGCTGATTTCGAACATCGCTCAACTTGCGATTTTGTTCACGGCCTTCAAAGAGTCTTGGAAGCAAGGTTTACTTTGTCTGTTCGCTCCCTTTTACATTCTGTACTACATGTTTTCGAGGATGCGGACCTACCGGCTCGGGGCAACGATCACGATTCTGTTTGTAAGTGCAATTCTGGCTGGCATTCTGATGGGATATTCTTTCCCCAAGATTTAGATACCGCAAAGTCCTGGCTTTCCAATTCGACTCGTTCGAAAAAGTTCTTTCCAAAAGTTTGGCAGCTCTCTCGTTCATTTGTCGCACTGAAGAGTAGTCCATCCAATGGCTTGCTTGACTGCGTCTTGGGTCGATGTGGCTTAAGTTAGCTCCATGGTTGTCCTTAACTTTTTCCAAGAAAGAAGGGAGTGCTGATCGAATGACGAAGAACGTTTTAAAACGCAACCTTAAACAGCTCAGACAGTTCGTTGGTGAATTGCCTGAGCTTCTGAACGATGACATTGACTTTGACTATTCAAAGTTCCCAATCGTTTCCGAATTGAATACCCCAACGAACAACCATGGAAATGCCTCTTTCATGGACTCGCAAACCGCCGTACCGACTTTAAGTTATATGGAAATCGAGCTGCGAAAACAGCTGAAGGTTGATGACGAGGCCATTATTCGAGTGGCCGTATTCAGCAACCCTGGCGAAGTGACCTTTGGCACTTGGTTTTATTTGACGAAAGAAGGCATTGGTTTTTCCGGAAACTGGAGCTTTGAAACCGAAAAGCCTGAAACGCTAAATCTGTTTCGCAGCAATGTTGAAATCGAAATGAAAATCTATGTTCAGTACCCGGGCGGAGGATTCGTTTATTACTCTTGGCTTCCTGATGGCCCTGTAAGCTATTATTTCAGTCCAGTTCGTGATGCGGTGGAATTCGACGAATACTTTGCGGTTGTTTCGGGCTCGAGCTTGAACACGATTACTGGATTCACGTCGTATTCGGGCGACCTGGAAGTCTTCGACGGAATTGCTCTCATCGAACAGCAAGCTTCCGACCTGTTTGCGATTGAGAGAGCGTTGCGGCAGTGACACTTGCAAATGGCTCAATAAGCGGGCGGCTACAAAACGGGGCGAATGTAGCGATTACAACGTCCCATTGCTCGCGAGGTCAAGTAACCAAGGCTGATTGCTCAACGCATTGCGGTTTCCTATGCCGATTCACTGGTAGCATTCAGTCGGCCGCTAACCAATGCAGTCATCGATCCGCTTACTTATCTTGAGACATCACGATGGATTCAGAAGCATTTCTTCGCCAGGAGGTAGAATCTGCCACGCCCGCCAGGTTGCGCTGGCTGCTGTTGCAAAAGGCTCATGGTTTGACAGAAATTGTTCGCGATCAGTGGCAAAAAGGGCAAGTTTCTGAAGCCCGCCAGTGGGTGATTCGTATCCAAGAGATTTTTGGCGAACTTCTCGAAGGGATCATTGATCCGAAACATGAATTGGCGAAGCAACAGTCCGACTTGGTTATCTTCCTACTCAAGCTGGTTGTCTTGGCCGACCAGACCCAGGATCTACAAGCACTGAACAGTGTTCGAGAGATTCTGGAGATCGAGAAAGACACATGGGGTATGCTCGCTCGTAGAAGTCTGGCCAACGATGCCGCTTCGACGGCTTCGGTGGGCTTTGCGAGTGAATCGGATGCTTACGTTCCATTCAGCCTGGAAGCATAGCTCACTGCACTCCACACAATTCAAAGAAATTTCAAGCCTCTTCCAATCGAAGAGGCTTTTTTTATGACGATTTATGGATCGGTATGATTCGCCACGGATTCGATTCGGTCTATTAACGTGTCCGTACTGCTTTTTCGAGAAGCAAGAAATTCTCTTCGTTGAACTCAGTAACCTTGGCCGTAATCAGCCACACCAGCTTCCGATCCTCATTTTGGATGGAGGCAACAACTCGTTGCAAACCGATGTTCTCCAAACATTTGTAGGATACGTTGCTTCTATCTTCGGTAAAGCAATATCGCTCGCCCACCTTTCGAAACTTGCCTTTAATGTCGTTCATTGCAGCCCCTTCCCGCATGATGGTGGGCTCCGTCGCCATTTGCACAAGAGCTGGCCGGTCGCCCGCGTTGGCACTGGAAGAGGAGCTGGTCCAATATCCGCTTTGCTCCCCGACGTTGACGACAGTTGCGATCGCCATCGAGATAAGGATCACCCAAAACGCTGGCGAACGGAGTACTCGTAAGACTCGCATCGAGAAAAGACCTTATGGAAGAAGAGGTGTGAGAAGAGTGGATTGCTCCAAGGGGTCGAGACCAAGTGCTGCTTGCATCCTTGCCAAGGCGATGTAGAAGTCCCGTTCCGCTTCCAGCAGCTTGACTTCGCTATCGTTCACTTTGACTTCTTGGCCTAATAGAAAAAACAAGTCGCGACGATTGTTGTCGAATTCCAGACGAAACAAGCTAAGGGTTTCATTGGCTAGACGAAGCAGTTCTCTTGCGGCGACGACGTTTTGCTGAGCGATATCCAACGCATTTCGCGCCGATTGAAGTTCGACACCAATCTTGTTGCGTTGGAATTCATATTTTTGCATCACTTGAGCAAGCTTCGCTTGCGTACTTTGGATCTTTCCGAAGGCCTTGCGTCGTTGGATAGGTACGTCACCAATGATTCCTGCCTCTAACTGAAATTCCTCTTTGTCGTTGGTTTGACTTGTTTGGAGTCCCATATCCTGCGTTGCTCGAAGGGTCATGTCGACATTCGGAAGCGTTTGATTACGCGCAAGTGACAAATCCAATCGCAAGCTTTGCATATCCAAATTGATTAACAATAGTTCGGGGCGGCTGGCAACCGCATTCTGGAAATCTTGCTCGAAGTTGCCAGGCGGAATTTCAGTGATGGTAGGAAAATCAATGGGCAACCACTCTGGCGGTGGCAAACGGGGGGTCCCTTGCTCGTCGCGAAGGAACATGGATAACTTAAATGCCGTGTCCCGGAATTTCAGCTTGGTATCGTTCACCTTCAGAATTCGTTCTTCTATGAGTTGCGCATTCTGAGCAACATCCAAACGGCTTGACCATCCTGCCTTCAGGTTCTTTTCGAGTTGAGCGCCACGCTTGACAGCAATTTCAAGTAGTCGTTCTTGCGTTATAAGAACGTTACCTATTTCGACCCATCCCCAATAAGCCATGGAAGCTTCCAAGCTTGCAATCAAAACTTGATGTTGGATCCCAGGCTCAACCGCTTGACGTTGCAAGTTCGCTTGAAACAACTCGACACGATGCGGGTCGATGGCTCGGCCTTGAAGTAGTGGTTGGACTAGGCCAACCTTAAACTCACCACCAGAGTCGGTTTGCCGTTCACGGTACCATGGTTCGAAGCTACCGCGCCCGATCGTATATCCCGCGCTTGCGTATCCACCCCACCACAGTTGACGAGCCACGCCTATTCCGTTGCGGTATGTTTCGTAAAAACCAACGGGCTGACTGAGCGAATAGTATTCCAACTTGGTATCGTAAGCCCCCCACGCAGAGATCTGCTGACCTGCGGCGACTCCCGATTGAAGACGAGCAATTTCCAAAAGTGGGAATGCGCGATAGGTAGAGGCAATCACGTCGGACAATTGCAATTGTTCTCGCATCGCTTCGGCTTCGAGATCACGCGGAGGAATCGCTTCCACAACGGTCGGTTCGATGTTGATAGCATCTCTTCTTTGGTTGCCCGAGCCATCCTCGCCATCCGTAGACGGCTGCCTCAAACGTTGCTTTTTTTCTTCGAACTCACGCAGCAATTTTTCCACCACCCCGTCTTTGCGAAGGCTTGGCATGTCTTGCGTGCCCGATTCGGGGTTCACAGACTCCTGCTCCAGCTTGAGTAGCTCTTCACGCAATCTGCTTTCCAGCGCCTCAAGAGCAGGGGTTCGAGTCGCAGGGGGCGGTTCCGGCAAGGGCATGGGTTGCTCTTGCGCCGACCCGTGAGCATTCAAGATGAAGCAGAGAGTTGCGAAAACAATCGGCAGTTGCCAACAAAGAAACTCTCGTAGTTTTTTCGTTTTGATCCGATCCATGGATTCGCGACTCAGTTAGCAAGCAATGATTTGTCGGTCACCTGAAGCACGTTCACTTCAAGAATCGCTAGCAAATGAATGTCCGTTTTCTTAAGCCATTCCTTTGAAGGGCAACCGAATTTTACCCTCCTTGGTGTTATCGACTGCTCTGCAATGAAGCTTGCTGTTCTTCGTTACGAACGGATTATCTTGTTTAATCCGCTCCGGTAGAGATTCTGAACGTTGAACCTATTTGAACTTCGGAATTTTAGGTTCTTTTTCTTTCTCTTTGGCAGTTCCAGGCTCGGATTTTCCAGGTGGAAACCCGTTGAGTTGACGCCATACTTCAAACCCGAGCGGGACAGTTCTAAGAATGACCCATCCATTTGCACGAACCCCTTGGCGCAAATTCTCGCCATCAGGCCATTTGGGTTGATTAGGATCTGGCGAGACGATGATCTTAAAGTCCCCTTTGCTATCCACCGATGGATTTTTGGCGATCACTTTTCCGCCGAATGTACCTACAGCGATACTCGGCCAACCAACAAATTGGATCGCGGGCCAGCCTTCAAATTGAAGTCGAACTTCGTCCCCTACACTGATCAGTGGGTAATCGTTTCCTAAAACAATCAGCTCGACGGCCAAATCTGCGGTGTCAGGAATGACTTCAAAAAGCTTGTCTCCTTCTTTGACGTTGTTGGCACCTGCTTGGCCAAAAATGGCTTGGATGATTCCCGTGCTTGGACTGTTAATACTGAGCTGTTGAGATTCGCCAAGTTTTATATTGATTTCGGATAACTGGTTTTTATTTTTCTGAACTTCTTCTTTCGCTTTTAGAATCTTATTTTCAAGCTCGGTAATCTTGGTTTCGATTTCTTTGACTTTGCCTTCCCGATATTTGTTTGCTTCCTCTAAAAGCTGTATTTCCTCTTCCTCTTGAGCGTACGCAGCACTTAGGTCTTCTTCTTCGCTAATCGCCTTGTTTTTGGCCTCGAGGAATTTGATTTCCGGGATCGTGTCGCCTCGAAGCTCGAGCATGGATTTCACTTCATTCATCGCTTGCTCGAATTTACTTTTCTGGCTTTTGGCTTTCGCCTTGGCTCCATTCACTTTTTCCTTCGATGCCAAAATCTTGGCATCGATGGCTTGCAATTCGAAGTTCATCCTGGACCTTTCGGTTTTCAGCTGATCTTCTACGCCATTTTTGTTGTCTTCACTATATTTTAGTTGAGCTTCGTATCCCCGTTTGACCTCTTCGAGCTGGATAAACTGGTCTTTGGAGAAAGGTTCGATTTCCATAATGAAATCACCTTCCTTGACGGGCATACCCTCGCGCAGTCCATCCTTCAGCTTTTTGATAACACCTTTGGTTCCGCTTTGGACGCTTTGGCTACGAAGCTGAGGTAGTCGCGCAACAACTTCTCCTTCGCACCTTGATGTTTGCTGCCAGGGAAGAAAGATACCTGCCAATATCAAGCCAATAAGAAGAATGAACATCAGCCGCGACAGCACCCTGGCGAACCAGCTGGAGCGGACCAAATGCATCGCGGGAAATCGCTCACCCAGGCTCTGAGTGGGTCGAAGTCGGATCATCCGCTTCGGGACGGAATGCGAATCGCTTGGTTTGGCTTCGGGGCTGACTTGTGTTTCAGTAATCATCTTTTAGTGTCCTGATCCGTTAGCGAGCAAGTCTTTGTGACCGTCGCAAAGGTCGATAATCTCGTGGTCGTGAGTCGCCACAATCAGCGTCCATGGTTGCTTGCGATTGCTGAGATTTTTCCAAATATTGGACCGCATCTTGGGTGGCAAACGATCCAGCGTTCCGTCAATCAACAGCAATCGAGGGCGTGTCGCAATTGCCCGAGCAATCATTAATCGCGCGGCTTGGCTTCCGCTTAGGGGAAAGCCGCCACTTTGAAGCATGGTCTCCAGGCCGTTAGGAAGCCCAAGCGATTCATCCCACATTTCGACCAATTGCAGAGCTTCACGAACCTCTGCGGAGGTGACGGAGATGCGATTCAGGGAAATATTTTCTAGAAAAGTACCGTGAAAGATTTCGATGTCGGACGCAAAAGAAACCATCGATCCATCTGCGAACCGGTTGACCTCCCGCGAATCTATTCCACCAATCTCGGCTGCCCCATTGAAAGGCGCTCGCAATCCACATAAGGTGTGCATGAGTACGGATTTGCCGCACTCTCCCTCGCCAGCAATCGCAAAGCGATGTCCACTTTCGATTTTCAGATCGCCAATCGCAATCCCGTGATGCCCGCGTCCTTGGATCTCCAGCGATTGAAAGCGGACATCCACCGGACCGACACCTGCATCCAACGAACGCGAGGGTGGCAAAGTTGGCAAATCGATCAGGTGACCTACTTTGTCGACTGCCGACATCAGGTCATAGAAGGACTCGAGCGACTTTCCAATCTTGGAAAATGCGCCAACCACCACGACCACCACCGACACGCTCGCTACTAGCTGCCCCATTGAAAGACTATCAGACAGAACCAGCCAAACTCCCAACGCCAAGATCGCGGATATCGAAACCGCGTACAACATCAACGCAAAAAGGGTCTGACGCATCAAGACCACAAAATGCTTTCGGCGAGCCGCCAGATACTCCACCGTCAATCGGTTCGACCGATCGACTACCAACTCGCCACCGCCATGCACCTGAAAGGCGATCGGATTTCCAATCACATCTTGCAACCAATGCGCTACACGGTACTTCACCAACGATTCTTCGATCGCAGTTCGTACCGCATTACGTCCTAAGAAATACAGCACCACGGTCATGGCCATGACCAAAACAATATCGAACGCCAACAAGAAAGGGCTGTAAAGAGCCAACAGCAAAAGACCTGTTAGCGTCTGAATAATCAGCGACAAACCCTCTACCAACAGCGAAGCGGTAGCCTTTTGGACGGTCATGACGTCAAAAAAGCGGTTAGCCATTTCTGGCCCGTGAATCCCATCCATCGATTCCCGCTGCAACCTGGGTAAGCGCTCTGCTAAATCGCCAACCACCCGGACAAAGATACGTCGCTGAAGAATTTCGACGATGAAGAACTGTAAGGCCTTGATGACCGCCGACAACGTTAGGATTGCAAAAACAGCTACAGCTAGCCAGACAAGGGGCTGTGTCAAACTGGCGAATCCGATGGTGGTCACCATTTGCTCCACCGCCAACGGAGTCGCAAGATCCAAAACCGCGACCACGAAACCAAAAATACACAGCGACCAAATATCTCGCGTCTCAAACTTCAGAAAACGAAGCATCCTTCGCTGCGGCGAAATATGATCGTGACGGTGGTCGTGCCCATGGCCATGACCGTGCTGATTGGTGACGCGATGAATCTTGTCGTTTTCCGGTTGGTGGTGCGACGATATCGTTTGGCAAACCAAGGTTGGTTCGGCAACAAAGAAAATCGGTGCATCGGCCATCGAAACCACTTGCTTTAATGCCGCCTTGGAAACAGAATCCGTCACCTTCCCACTGGGATCGATTTTTGCCGACTCCGAATGCCGAGCTGAGACGTGGGAAAATACCCAAGCCGTTGGGCTAGCCGAGTTGCGCTGGACCATGGCAATCGAAAACTCGTCCAACAACAATTGCCAAATCCCGTTTTCGTTGATCTCGACCGGAGCAAGCCGAATTCCAATGCTTTGAGCCGCTCGCATCAACGCGACGGTCAGGCCGTCCTGCGTATCGGGACTCAAATCAATAAACGCGTCGTTCAAAGCTTGCTGAATCCGAGAACTCTCCACAGGAACGTCCAGTCGAATGGACAATTCTGCTAGCATTCCACGTAACACATCCTTGAGGGAATCTCCGGTTCGCGAATCAGGCGCTTGACGCAACATTTCCGAGCTTTTCACTAAAGTTACCAGTCGCAAGGGGTCCGACGCAGACACCCCGGAATCATTTTGAAAGGCATTATTGAGCTAAATCGGCAATCGCCCAGTCATTTTTCACAACAAATCTTGTGAAATTTGGATTCGTTCCAAATCCAAGGCACCGAAACCGCGCCTTCAAGGCGGGAAAAATGAAAATTTGGTTAGACAATTGCCAGCTTCTTGCGCATCCTAAGCTCTAACCATGACAATCTCCGACTCCATGTCCAGTAAAGTACGTTTGTGCGCTCAGCGAATCGCGGAGAGCGGTGCGCCAGCTCTGTCTGGTCTGTACGATTTATCTTCGATGCGGTTGGTCCGATTCGCCGTAACCATAACGCGAAACCAGCATGATGCCGAAGATGCGGTTCAGGCAGCCTTGATCCGAGTTGCCACGCACGTCCATTTGCTGCTCCAGTCGGATCAGCCCTGGCATTATTTGCTGCGAATGGTTCGTAACGAAGCTCTGGTCGTGCTGCGTAAAAAGAAGCGTTGGTCTTTGATCGACAATCTAACCGATCTGGTTACCCGGCGCACGGTTGATCAGCTTCAACAGGAGGACACCTTTCGCCAAGTCTGGCTGGCGCTGAGAACCCTGCCTATTGAGCAACGCGAAGTGGTCGTTCTGAAAATTTGGGAAGACCTTACTTTCGCTCAAATTGCTCAGTTGCTGGATATGCCTTTGGCGACCGTCGCAAGCCGATACCGATACGCACTGAGCAAGCTAGCCGGTCCTTTACGTTCTCTGTTTGAAGAGACGCAAAGTGAAGAGGCCAAACATGGGTCATAGCCCGTCCCCTTCCGAAAACCAACCTAACGACGATGCCTTAAACGCCCAGGATCAACTAGCCCTGGAAGCACTGATTCGTTCCGCTTCCCATTATGTTGTTCCCTCCGACAAGCTCCGCGGACAAGTTCTTCACACCGTGCGTGAGCAATATTCCGATCGTCGCTCAGAACGAGCCTATTTGGAGTGGGTTTGGGCACTTGTCATTGTCGCTTGCCTGCTGGTTCCCGTGCTACAGTCGGTCTCCGTATACGGCAAGCCACTTCAAGGCCGAACTGCGAAGCAGATTGAAGAACAAGCTATCCAGCTTGCTCACGATCAAAACATCGAAGTGGAATGGGGCCTAGTAGAAGTCTTTTCGCGGATTCGACAGGGTTCGGTCGTGCCGAACTCACCCTGAAAGCAACACCCCCTAAACGCAATACCGTTCAATGAACCATAGTAGTAGGCACATTCCATGTGCCGTAACCCTCAAAGAGCAAAGTTTTTTGAGGCTCAGCGGACGGCACACGGAGTGTGCCTGCTACTTTTTGAACGCTATTGCCCCTAACGCAAACCACCAGCTAGCTTCCTGCAGGTGCTGGCTCCTTGGATGCTGCCTCTTTTTTGCTTTCGGTATGCTCACGCAAAACGCGATCTAGAATTCCATTGACAAACTGGCCCGAGTTCTTGCTGCCGTACCGCTTCGCAAGCTCGATGGCCTCGTTGATGGAGACCCTGCCGGGAACGCTCCCGTAAACCATCTCGTACGTTGACATGCGCAGGATATTGCGATCGATGGTGGTCATTCGCTTTACCGACCAGTTGGAAGCATGCTTGGTCAAGATCTTATCGAGCTCGTCACGGTGCTGACGAACCCCTGCAAGCAGTTCCTGTGCAAATGCGATTAACGGCTTGTTATGAAGCATTCGTTTCGCCAAGAATTCATCCGCGATCGAAAGTTCGCGAAGAGGGTGAATGTCCTCCTCGTACAAAACTTGAAGGGATACTTCTCGGGCACGTCGACGTGTGGTCATACTGCTTGTTTCAATTGGGAAAGAGCGGAAAGGATGGGGATTCGTGGAGGGAACGGCGTGGATGAAATCCTATTGTAGTTCCGATTTCTGCAATCGTACAACGATTCTTAATACTGGGGATTCTTGATTCCGGGGATGCTAGACAGCGGGCATCGGTGTGCCTGCTTTACACAGCATGGTGTCGACTTCGTTCGAAACGATCACTCCATAGTTAATGGCTCCCAGCCATCCGGACATGATGATTCCAACCGAGCCAGCATGGTAGAGGCCTTTGATTTGCTGGGGCAAACCCCGCGAAACCGCCAGCCCTTCAAACTTGGTGCCGAAACTGGCGCCGGATTGATGCTTGGTGTAATGGTGGAACGTGCGCGGAGTCGCGGCCTCTGCATGTTCAATCATCTCGCGACAATTAGGAACGTACTTCTCAAGCGAATCCAGTGTCGTTTCAACCAAGTCCCGCTTGCTCGCTTCGTATTCTTCCTCATTCAATTCGGACCAGTCGCTCCAGTTCGCGTTCGTGCTGCTCACGATGGCAAACCGCTCTTTGCCCGTCGGCCTAGTCTTCGGGTAGTAGAAGCTGAATGTTCGTGATGTGATGTTACGATCGAGCAGCAAGTTCGTTCGGAACAACGGTGCCGTAGAACAAAACAACAAATCGCCCGTCGATTCGGGAATCGTCACTCCTGGCTTCAATGCCATATAGACCTGAGTGCTGCTGTTGTTCAGCCGAACCGCTTGGGCGTCGGCAAGGAACTGAGGATCGAAATGCTCGGTGCCAACCATGTTTAAAATGGTCGATCGCAAGTTGGAATTACTGACCACGGCTTTGCATTTGATTTCTCTGCCATTGACCACGACCCCTTGCACACCGCCGGATCCAACCAAAATCTTAGAAACATCGCAACGGATTCGAACATCCACGCCGTTCTTGGTCAGCTCCGCTTGCATCTTGCTGACCAAGTCGTCGGTGCCTCCTTCGTAAATGAAAACCCCTTTGGCCATGAAGTTGGAGAAGACGATGCCGTACGTGATTGCTGGATCTTCGAGGGTGGAACCGTTTGCATAGGTGATCGGTTCCATCAACAGACGAACCACATCCTCGCGACCGGGGAAAAACTTTTCAAAGAGCTCGCGAGTCGTCATCGACTGGTCATCGTAGAAGTTCATACTACGAGCCGTATCGAAGAACTTTTGAACGTTCTCTTGCGCGATTCCAAACTTGCTGGTCAGCAGCTGGGTGAAATCCTCGCGATTGAAGGTCGTTGTCAGCGAAAACATCGGATTGTCGAACCGAATGTTATGGAGCTGATGAATGTTGGAAGCGATGTCATCGTTCCAGTACCTTCGGCAGCTCTTGAGCATCCCATACGGAAAACCATGCAGGGAAATGTCGAAGGTATGTCCGCCAGGTCGCTTAAACCAAGTGGCCAGCCCACCCAATTTATAATGCTGTTCCAACAGCAAAACACGGTGCCCAGCTCGGCCCAGAATGTTGGCAGACGTCATGCCTGCGAGCCCGCTTCCAATCACGACGACGTCGTATTCGGGAAGAACTCCAGCGAGAAAATCTTTTGGCATACTAGAAAGAAAGTCAATTCAATCGGTAAATGTAAGTGCGGATGAGAGGAATCGAACCTCCACGACCGTATGTATTTAGTCACTAGATCCTGAGTCTAGCGCGTCTGCCAATTCCGCCACATCCGCTTCACAATCGACAAGCTGGCAATCAATTCAAGCCGATATTTCAAAAAAGTTATCCGCAAAGCCTGTTTCGGTCAAGCCAATCCCCGTTTTCCGTCTTAATTCGCCATTTCCCTTTGGCTATAATCAAAACGTCCGTACCTACCCAAAATCGTTTGAGGCAAACATGAAAAGATCCTACCGAACCGCGATTGCTCTTTCCACCATCTTCGTTTTAGGTATCTCCATTTATTCCTTCGCCTACGAGCCTCCCACCGGCTCCGATACCTCGGGCGACAAGAAAGGGACTACATCAGAAGAAAAGAAATCTTCCGCCGATGCCTCTGGCAAGGCGAAATCCACTCCTTCCAAGGGCAAATCGAAAAAGATGTCTGACGATCCATTCAACAAACTGTCTCTTGAAGAGCAATACGTCATCCTTCGCAAGGGAACCGAACGGCCGGGCGTTGGCAAATACACCGACCACAAAGCCGAGGGAATCTACATCTGCAAACGATGCAACGCCCCGCTCTACAACAGCACGCACAAATTCGAAAGCCACTGCGGCTGGCCAAGCTTCGACGACGAAATCAAGGATGCAGTCACCCGAGAAGTGGATGCCGACGGCGTTCGTGTCGAAATCATGTGCAAAAACTGCGGGGGGCACTTGGGCCACGTCTTCGAGGGGGAACGCTACACATCCAAAAACATCCGCCACTGCGTGAATAGCATTTCCATGAAATTCATTGCGAAAGGCAAGGATCTGCCCAAGGTCATCAAAAAGGATGACGAAGGGAAAGATTCGGAAGAGGCTAAATCCGACAATAAGGAATCTGGATTGTCTGACGGGAACGCTGCTTCCTCGACGAAGAGCGGAAAGAAGTAGGCGTCGAAGAGTAGCTGACGCTTTTCCATTTCCACCAGGCAGACTTCGCCTGGTGTGGATTCGGCTACCGATCCCGATACCAAATGCTTGTTTCAAGGCGTCAGGCCTCGTAGCCTGGCCCACTACGTGGCTGGTACTTACCTACAGGCACTACAACGCGAAGGTGGGCCTAGTGCCCACTTTCGCAATAGGTTTGGTGCGCTAACACGCCTCCCCTGCAAGATTACGTTCGTCGGCCGGAGGCCCACGAACGCGAAATAGCTCGGTCGTTTGGCACAGGCAACTAGCACACCAAACCTATTGCGACATTCGGGGCTAGCCCGAATGTCGCTGCAGCTAAAGCTCGACTCAAAGTACGTCTTGCATTGGTTCGGAAAACGCGAAGGTGGGCCTAGTGCCCACCTTCGCAATAGGTTTGGTGCGCTAACACGCCTCCCCTACAAGATTACGTTCGTGGGCCGGAGGCCCACGAACGCGAAATAGCTCGGACGATTGGCACAGGCAACTAGCACACCCAACCTATTGCGACATTCGGGGCTAGCCCGAATGTCGCTGCAGCTAAAGCTCGACGCAAAGTACGTCTTGCATTGGTTCGGAAAACGCGAAGGTGGGCCTAGTGCCCACCTTCGCAATAGGTTTGGTGCGCTAACACGCCTCCCCTGCAAGACTGCGTTCGTGGGCCGAAGGCCCACGAACGCGAAATAGCTCGGGCGTTTGGCTCAGACAACTAGCACACCCAACCTATTGCGACATTCGGGGCAAGCCCGAATGTCGCTGCAGCTAAAGCTCGACGCAAAGTACGCCCGCCATTGGTTCGGAAAACGCGAAGGTGGGCCTAGTGCCCACCTTCGCAATAGGTTTGGTGCGCTAACACTCCTCCCCTACAAGATTACGTTCGTGGGCCGGAGGCCCACGAACGCAAAATAGCTCGGTCGTTTTGCACAGACAACTAGCACACCAAACCTATTGCGACATTTGGGGCAAGCCCGAACGTCGCTGCAGCTAAAGCTCGACGCAAAGTACGCCCGCCATTGGTTCGGAAAACGCGAAGGTGGGCCTAGTGCCCACCTTCGCAATAGGTTTGGTGCGCTAACACGCCTCCCCTGCAAGATTACGTTCGTGGGCCGAAGGCCCACGAACGCGAAATAGCTCGGGCGTTTGGCACAGACAACTAGCACACCCAACCTATTGCGACATTCGGGGCAAGCCCGAACGTCGCTGCAGCTAAAGTTCGACGCAAAGCACGTCTATCATTGGTTCGGAAAACGCGAAGGTGGGCCTAGTGCCCACCTTCGCAATAGGTTTGGTGCGCTAACACGCCTCCCCTGCAAGATTACGTTCGTGGGCCGGAGGCCCAAGAACGCGAAATAGCTCGGGCGTTTGGCACTGGCAACTAGCACACCAAACCTATTGCGACATTCGGGGCAAGCCCGAACGTCGCTGCAGCTAAAGTTCGACGCAAAGTACGCCCGCCATTGGTTCGGAAAACGCGAAGGTGGGCCTAGTGCCCACCTTCGCAATAGGTTTGGTGCGCTAACACGCCTCCCCTGCAAGATTACGTTCGTCGGCCGAAGGCCCACGAACGCGAAATAGCTCGGACGTTTCGCACAGGCAACTAGCACACCAAACCTATTGCGACATTCGGGGCTAGCCCGAATGTCGCTGCAGCTAAAGCTCGACTCAAAGTACGTCTTGCATTGGTTTGGAAAACGCGAAGGTGGGCCTAGTGCCCACTTTCGCAATAGGTTTGGTGCGCTAACACGCCTTCCCTGCAAGACTGCGTTCGTGGGCCTCCGGCCCACGCGCTGCTACCAAACAATCTTCTCTGCATCGAAAACCGGACCTTCAACGCACGTTCGTTGATAGTCCCATTGGCCATCTTCCTGCTTGACCTTGGCCACACAGGTGAAGCAAATGCCAATCCCACAGGCCATGGGTGTCTCTAACGAAACCTCGCACTGCACGCCAAAAGAATTGGCGACCTCGCTGACGGCCTCCATCATCGGTTCGGGGCCGCAGCATGCGATCCGGCATTTCGAATGGGAGCCACTTAAAACTTCCTTCAAGATGTCGGTGACCCGCCCGTGATGACCCAGCGATCCGTCGTCGGTCGCAATCCGAACCTCGCTGCAAACTCGCTCGAAATCATCGAGCCCAGCCAAGTACTCTCGCGTTCTTGCACCGTAACAAAGGGTGACCTTCTTGGCAAACGGCGTGCTGACCTGCTTTTCACCATAGGCTGCCAACCCCAAAGCCGCTGACGCAAGAGTCAACATGGGGGTCTGGCCAACGCCACCCGCTACCAGAATCAAATGATCGATTGGCTCCGTGGAGAACCCATTTCCCAACGGACCCCAAACTTCAACGCGATCGCCTGCATTGCGCCGCGCAAGAGCCTGCGTGAACTTGCCCTTTACCGTGTAAACCACCGACACGCTGTGCGGTTGCCCTGCAGCATCGCGGTGCATGTCGTACATGGCCAAGGCCCGGCCTATCAATGGATCGTTTTGACCAGCGATCCGGACCATGAAAAACTGACCTGGGACCGCTCTCGAGGCTAGATTGGGTGCAGCGAACGTTAACTGCCACGTGTCTTTGGCAATGGGCCGGTGCTTTTCAATGCTGGCTTCAACAAACTCAAATGCTGGCCTGCAACTCGGCTCCAAGGTCTCGACACTCATTCTGCTTCCACCTTGCTCTTCAAGCCACCTGCCATCACCAAAGCGACCCCAACAAGGATCATCACCAGTTGGCTCAAGGCAAACCCAACCAAGTAATAGAAGGTCGTCGAATTGAAGCCATAGCTGTGCAGACCAACCCCTAGAAGATTTGTTCCGAACATCGACCATGCGGTGATAATGTTGCCGAAGATGGCTAAGATTCCGAACCCGAGGGCCGCGATCATCTTGTCCCATTTGGCATGCAACAATAATGCATTCCACAACACGATCATCATGGCTCCGTTTTCTTTCGGATCCCAACCCCAAAATCGTCCCCAGCTGTCATCGCCCCACAAACCGCCCAGAACCGTTCCAACAAAACTGAAGAACAGTCCAAAGCAGACGACCCCGTAGCAGATTCGATACAAAATAGGGATGGAATTGGTTGCTTCTACTTGCAAGGCCGATTTCTTGTTCGCAATCTTTGCAATCCACATCGCGATCACAATTCCAATTCCCACGAAGCCTGACACGAACGTAGCGCTATAGCCCAAGGAAACACTGATCACGTGGGTCGACAACCAAAACTGAGTGTCCAGAACCGCTTCTAGCACCGGCATGGAATCCCCGATATCCAATCCATACGCAACGCTCAGGGTCAGGTATCCCGCAACCGAAGCGACCAACACGGAGATGGAGATCGGGAACAGCAATTCGGTCACAGCACAAAACAGAACCATGGCCCAACCAATGAAGACGGCTGCCGAGTAAAGAGTCACCACCGGCGGGCGTTCTGAAATGTAGACTCGGCTACTGATGGCGATCGTGTGAACAACCAGTGCCAAGATGCACAGCCAAAAGGAAGTGCTGCGAAGCGGCCCGCGTGCGAATAGGAAGCTCAGCAAGGCAAGCACTCCACACACCAAATACAAACGGCTTGCTAAGACAATGGGATCGAAGTGTTCGTACCACGCTTCGAAAGGAACCTTCCCGATTCGAATCGTCTCTCCAAACTCCTTCTTGACATTCGACTTGAACTCTTCGACCAGTCCATTGACTTTGGATGGTTTCCTTGTTTCTTCGGAGCATGCTTCCACCAATTGCATGAAGCTTAAAACCGAATCGGCCTTGGAGTTGATTCCCATCGACTTCAGCTTGACGGTTTCGAACAACGCGGTACCAAACCCTTCCCATTTCGCTGGCGGAGCTTTCGTACCTGGTTCCGCGGGTGGTGTGAACAGGGGTGGAATCACAGCAAGCGGGCTTCGGGCTCGAATGCGATCGGCATCGAATTGCAATTGCTCTATGGCCGCTTGCATCTCCCCTGGCTTATCCGAGATTCTCGGAGCCAACGGGGTATAGGCATCCAAAAGGTTTTCAAGAGCAGAAATCTTTTCGATGACTTCGCCCAACTTGTCTTGCTCGAACGACCATGCTTCGCGCTTGGTTTCAAACAACGACTTCACTTGGTCCATAATCTTGCTCAAACCTAACCGAATCTCTTGATGCGAGTAACGATTCGATTTGTGTCTCTTGAGCCCAAGGGCGGTCGTGATCTCCGGTGCATCGATCCGAATCAGCGGCGCTTCCAGAACCCAAGGTTCACGTGCAAACACTGCCATGATCCAGGTGACGGAGTCTATTTCCTTGCCTGTCTTTTGCTCTGGTTCGTATTGATGCCCCTCTTTGCTCAAGGCAAACTTCTTGTTCGATAGGATCTCCAGAAATTCTGCGGATGCCGAGGCAAGCGGCTTAATGCGTCCACCGTACTGAGTGGGGATCTCACCGATGGCATACCAGTTAATCTCGTCGCGATCTTGATTGGGGACCATCGCGTTCCGGCCAACGTAAAAAGCCGCAAGGCCGCAAAATAGTACCGGCACGGCAATCGAGACAAGCGAACCTTGGGATGATACCTTGGGCTTGGCGGCAATTGCTTTTTTCTGCTTCGCGGATGGCACCTTTTCGCCAGCCAATTTTGCATCTTGGGCTGGCTCGGAAACCGGTAGAGCCGCACTTCGGTCGTACCGGGACGCGAACCTTGCGAAAGTCCCGCCGAAGTGGACCAACATACCAAGGCCGCTCAAAACACATGCGACGTAGGGTATCAACCAACCTGCATTGGTCACCACTTGCAATGTGGTTTGCTCCACTCCGTTGGGGCTCATGTCGGCCGCCAAATAGCCGGATTGGTAGAACGTTTCGCCACGAAATCGCATGGGATTGTTCATCCATATGCGCCCTTGTTGTACCGTCGACCCCTCGTTGTTTTCAATCTTCACGAAGGAGGAATAATCTTTGGGTTTGGCGGTGCCTGTGTACTGCTCCAAAACGACGTCATCCAAAAGGACTTTGTAGTCCTTGTAGTTTCGGCGGAATCGCAAACCAAAATTCCATTTCTTACCGTCGGCTTCAACATTGTCTAAGGCAGCGGTGTACATGGCTGCATCGTCATTGATGAATTGGCTAACCAAGAACTTACCGAGCGGCTGCTGAGTATCCTTGGTTCGAAGCGATATCACAGCACTGGCGTAATTTACAGTGCTCTTGGCTCCGCCGGATTTAGCAGCTTCTTCGATCTGCCATTCGCGCCCCAACCCTTGAACGTCCGCGTTGTCGTCGGTGGGTTTGGCTGGCGAACGGCGGAAAGAACCTTTGGAGCTTTCCATGTACTTGTCGACACGCATTTCGAATGGCAAAGACTCTGAACCGATAAATTTGCCCTGATTTGCGGACTGCTGCAACATGGGGTGATCGAAGGCAACGACGCTATTCTTGGAAGCGTCGGACTCGTCGATAAACGCCAGTTCCACCGTGTCTTGTTCGAAGGCGACCTGAGTCTTCTGGCCTTCGAAGACCGTTATCCTTTCTTCGCGTTGGGCGTCACCGAAAATAAACTGACCCAACATCAAAAGACCCACCCCCAGGTGAATCAAAACGTTTCCACCTCGGTTGCCGAACAGCAACAGCAAGCCAGCCAGAAGAACGGCGCTGACGACCAAGCTCTTCGTGAGCTGCCAAACAATACGCAAGCCCGGGTCCGGAATGCGATAGGTGTCATTGTTGAGCACATTGTCCCAAATCAGAAATCCGCTCAATGCGATCAGCAGGCCAGCGAGAACAAAGGCGGTCCATCGTAGAACGCGTGTCTTGGGGGTTGCCGCTACGCTCCAGGAGACTGCTCCCGCAGCCAGCAACCAAACGCTTGCCTTGGTGCCCAACCATATCCACCCGTAGCTAAACGGAGGCTCGCCTTGCAAGCCATCGCCAAGGTGCGCACTGACAATGATAAGCCCGACCAGCGCAAAACCTACCACGGTAAACGCCAGCCCAGCCGCGAACCGACTTCCTTTTGCATTCATCTTGAATCGCGTCAACTTGGCCGCGATAAGATTGACCAGCAGAATCAAACCAATCGCTGCCCCGCCCGGCATGGCGAAAGCAAATGGGATGGGAGTGTCGTGCGGCTTGATGGTCTGAGGAACAAAGACGTCGAACGGAACGGTCGCAATCCAGCTGTTGAAGTACGCTTTCTTGACATCGACAATCGTCTCTTCATCTTGGGCGAGCGTACCCACAAACAAAATCAAGGTCCCCAAGGCAAACATGGCGACCGTAATTTTCAGCGAGCCCATCGCTCGCAAGGCAAGCCAGCCGATTCGCCATACATCGAGCGAAGGGACCGTTGCGATTTTACTGTTCGCGAAGGCTTCGTTGCTAAACGTTCCTGTGGCCACGTTGTTTACTCCCAGCGTATTGAGTTGATGAAGCGAATCAGATTCGCCTTTTCGATTTCGGATGTTTTTAGTTCAGACTTCATTTTGACAAACAAGCAGATTTCGTTCTCACCCGTTGGGATGGAGGCGATGATCAAGGTTGGCGAGGTCGGTTCATCGCTCGCTCGGATGGACAAAAGCTTGCCAGGCCGATCGCCCGCGCTGATGTCCTCCGCTTCCGCAAGCACCTTGTTGGCAAGTTCGTCAATCTTCGCTTCGTCGTCCGATTGCAAAACTTGTTCAGACCACATCTTCGCATTTTGCAGTGGCGAGTCTTTCGCCATGCTGACAACAACCTCGCCGCCACCCTCCGACAAGATCTTGAACGATGCCAACCGAAAATCTCGAGCCGGTAGCAACTCCCAGGTTTCTGGTTTGTCATAAACGAGTTTGACAGGGGCCTGATTCGCGATCGGCGGTGCCATGGGCTGAGCTGCTGGCCCGCTTGGGCTTGGGGTTGCCGATGCATTTTTAGCAGGAGCGGTGGGTGCGGCGAATTGTCCAGATGCTGGACTGTTAGCACCCGTATTGTCAAAAATATAGGATGGTAAGCTCGCGCCTTCGCGCTCGATTTTCGGAAGCTGCTGATCTAAAGCTGCAAAATCGATCGGGGGTAAGCTTAGCTGCTCCCGCCATCGATTGATGTTACTCAGCAAGTATTGCTCCCAGCCCGTTTGATCTTCAGGTTTCGAAAGGTCCGTGATGGTGAACAGGACCGGCTTGTCTGAGCCAACATCGATATTGAGTTCTGCTTTGGCGATGTCGTTCTCCCGCCATCGAACCGACCAGCCCTCTGGCAAATCAAACAGAAGCTTTTGGTTCGGCAGGTCGATCGCAAACCGCTCGACCACCGACCGGAAGTTGGCTTGGACCCGATTCAGTCGCTCGATGGTGTCCGTCGATTTCAGGAAAAACACAACCGAACCCTCGGGAATCGCGGCCGCAAGGATCCTTCGGTCTTGGAGCGGGATCGCGCTTTTCCCCATCATCGGACCGGGGCGGCGGGCAGGCACTTCCGGATTAGCCGGGGGTTGCCTCACAAATTGCGATTCCACCTTCGGCGCGTTGTAGACGCGGGCTTCATATTTAGGATTGCAGCCAGCAAAGCAACCGAAAGAAATAGCAATAGCCGAAAAGCTAGCAAAGTGTGTGCAAGGATTACGCAAAATCAACTCGAAACCGAGAGAGCATGAAAACGCAATTGGTTGGCGGGTAAACGTTGCACGAGGTCACAACGTTTAGGTGTTCATTGCGGGCGAACTCCACGCGTCTAGCGTGCAGCCCGCCAAAAAAGTACTCAAACCCAATTATACGTTAGATAGGGATACAGGTCATGCCGAATTTAAGGCATTCGGACGATCAATTCCCCATTCATCACCATCCAATGTCCAGGAAACGTGCACAGGAACGGGTAGCGTCCGGGTTCTGACGGGGCCACAAAGAAAATAGTGCCCTCTTCCTTAGGCTCCACAATATCCGTGTAGCAGAGAACATCTTTGCTTTCAGGCACATAGTGTCGCAGATAAGCGTCGGGATCGTTCACCAGTCCATTGGCCATGGCACCAATTTTTTCGAGTGAGTTCGGTCGCAAAAGCGCCCAATTATGAGGTACCACGTCGGGGTTCGCAAAAGTCAGCTGAATCGCCTCCCCGGCTTGGCATTCTAAAATCTTCGTGGAGTACTGAAGGTTATCGCGGGCTTCAATCCGCATCGGACGCGACTTTTCGATCTTAGTGCGCCATGGGTTGGGAATGCTTCGTTGGAGCCATGCCAAGTCTCGAACCATAGGATGCGGCAATAGTGTCTTGGCAACGATCGTCTCCTGCGCATTGGTTCCGGACTTAGCTTGGGATGACCGGGCTTGGGGTGACCGGGATGGAAGATCTGTTCGCGCAGTATCCATCGCATGAACGGTCGCAAACAATTCTTGCCAATCCTCTTTCCCCACCTGGATCCGAAGATGCAACTGGCTACATCGCTGAAGATCCGGCAGTTCCAGAAACAAGGTTTTTCCATCTTCCAATACATGCGACGACGCCACCGTCAACTTGTCGTGACCGATCATCGGGGCTCGCAACACAGAAAACTCCTTGGATCCGTACCCGGGCGAGTAACGATAGTTCCAACACTGTGCGAACTGAGCCGAAGCGTTTTCGACAGTCTCGCGATCGATCGGTTCTCGAAAAGAAACCGACACCCCGTTTTCATGAACGTGAAAGGCCGTGGGCAACTGAACCGTCTCGCCTGTATAGCGAAGCCTTTGGAAGCAACCGGAATCAGGCGTATACGTTCCCCACCCGGCCATACCGGATAAATACAGCATGCCATCCTTGGGATTGGTTCGAGCTCGATGTGTACCCGCGCGATACTCGCCAGGTAAAACGACGGCTGCCCCTTGCCATTGCTCTCCGACTCGGTCTCGCAAAATCAACATCGCTCGACCCGTCCCGAAAGACGTATGAACTAAGCTCTGATCAAGCGGCCCCATACGCGCGTCATCGACCCACACCTGACCACCGCTCGAGTTATCCACTCCGCGCGGCAAATAAAGCAAAGGCAACTGAATCTCCTGGCCTGGGCGAGGACCTCGATGACCACAGAATGCAGGTGGCATGGTTTCAAAGAGTGGTTCTCCCTTGGATGAGACCGACTTGGGCTGAATCTGGTAGATCATCGAGGTCGGAGTCCAATCCCCTTCGGAAGCTGGCACCGTGATGGTTCCGTCTGGCAGAATGCCTATTCCATCCGAGTTGCGAAGCCCGGTTGCAATGACTGACGAAGACTTGCCATCGGCTGCAATCTGCACAACCCCTTCATTCCCAGAAGCCGTATAGAAATTGCCTGCTTGGTCCTGTTGCAGGCCGCAAATGTAATCATGCCCGCCCGGCGAAGTCGTGAATTGATTGGAATAGCATTCGTACCAATCGGTTTCGCCGTCCCCATTCAGGTCGTTGAGTCGCGTTATCTGGTTTCGACCCAAAACATAAATCTGTTCCGCTCGGACAACGACCCCCAGAGGCTGATGAAGGCCGCTCGCGATACGTCTCCAAGACGCCTTCTTATTGGGCGACTGTGCATCATAGGCCACCCCAGAGACTCGCCAAACGTCACCCTGCATCGTCACCAAGATTGCCGTCCCATCCTGCAGGAACGCATGGTCACCACAGTACAAAAGCGTATTCCATGGGTTCTGGAATGGCAAAGCAATCGTATCGACCGCGAAGCCTTTTGCATCCCCCAGCGAGATATCGGTTTCAAGGACCTGCGGCCATTGGCTCGCTCCACCCTTCAGCATCGCTCGCATCGGATGTGTCGACTTGGGTGCAACAATTCGTTTAAGACTGCCAGATTGTTCGATGGGAGCGTCGATAAAGTCGACTCCATCGATCGAGTACAGAAATAGGACTTGGTTTTCATAAACGTAGTAGCCCTGGTAGCGAATGTCGGACTTAGAATACTGCGGCATCCACTCTCGCAATGGACCAGCTTCGGCCGGCAAAGGCTTCTCGGTGCCTTCGATCCTGACACCATCCATCAGGCCGTGACGCACGTTCGAGAATTTTACAAATCCACCTGTCCACAGTTTTTCGTACGCTAACGTGTCCGGATTGAAGCATGCCGATAAGGAAAGGGTCTGCCCAAGGCGTATGCATACGGCCCTTGCGATTGGACGCGGTGCAATCGATAGGACATTGCACAGAACACTTCCTTGAACGGCTTGATTCATTTCGTTGCCTTGCCAAAACGCTTCATTCTGGTTTCCCCAATGCCCATAGCTGGCTCCATCCAACCCCGGAAAGGAGGTCAACATGGTTGCTTGTCTTGCTTCGGGGGAAGCAGTGAAGTGAATCGCTTGCTTCGTATAGAAGTCATAGATCCGGTCGCGATTGATGTGCTCCGTCCAGGCAGGGTTGAGTTTCGGGTTCACAGGCCCCGTTACTAACGGAAAGTCTGTCGGCTCATGCGTGCTAGCCGCTCGAATCGCCGATTCAATCGCTGGCAGATCCAGTGATTCCGACTTGCCAAGATCGATAAGAAAGCGGACCAAATCCGCCAGTTCTTGTTCCGTCAGCGAACCGACTAAACCCGTTGGCATCAAGGACTGCCCATTCGCTTGGGTTTCGATGTCGCTTCGCTCCAACTTCGTGACACTCCGAGTGGATGGGTCTTGAATGGCCAGCACGGAATCGGTCGACTCGCTCGCTATCTCATAGCCCGAGATGAGCTCACCCTCTGTCGTGACGATTTTGATGGGCTGGAATTCTTTGGCAATGACGCGGTTCGGCCAGAGCAAGCTCTCGACCAGTTCATTCGGTGTTCGAAGCTTGGAGGATGCAATCAGCTCAGGCCCAATCACTCCACCTGCAGATCCAATTCGGTGGCAAGAGAAGCATGCGGACTTGGCTCGCGTGTAGATTTTTAGCCCCCGATCGAAGCTCCCCACTTCTTTTGCACGGGCTGTGATCGCAAGCACTTTATCTTCAGAATAGGGCTCTTCAGAATAGGGCCATTCCAACTGGGGGATCGCATCCTGGGCGACGTACGCTCTGGCCGTGGACAGCATTCCTGTCGGTAGCATTCCCAAGGATAGCGTCACCAAAAGCTCAAGAGTCAGGAGCACCATTGCAAAGCGGGCGCGAACGATCTGGTGCAGACCCGAACAACTCAACTGCAAGCGACGGCGCGTGAGCGAATGAAGAGGGGACAAACCTGGATTCTGATCTTGTGCTTGCATTTCGTAAGACTCTATCGTAGGAAGAATGAATCGATGTCTGCGTACGATTTTAGTCCAATTGTGGGTGAGCTTGGATGGGAACTGGAAATTGCTCTCAAACGAACTCTTTGCTATCTACTTTTCGGTTCATTCTTCAAGTGTTTTGGGTGGTGATCGTGTGGTTCCAGATTGCAACCCCGGGCTCGACGCAAGAACCGACAGGCGGTCGCAGTAACGATCCTCCCGATTTAAGTCACTTTTTTGACGAAGAATACGAGCCCATTCCGGAAGCGGAACGCCCTAATCCATCGAAGCTAGTTTTGCCCGAAACCTTGGAAGAGGTCGTCCGTCCAGCGACGGCCGATGAGCGTCAGGAACTGGCTTCCTGGGTGCGGTGGTTGGTGTTGCGAAACCTGCCGCCCAGCTACGAAGACAATCGAAAATGGAACCGCACCAAAGAAGTTTTTAACGGCATCACACTGCGCCGCGAGGGCTGGAAGCTGGAGACCAAGCGGAAAAAGAAAACCGCCAAGCATGGAACTTGGTCTCGCTACTTCATCGAGTTTATCGATCCGGAAGAAAAACTAGCTATCGAAATTACCAAGATCGAATTCCCCCTCGGAGCTCCGATTCGCGTCGAAACCAAAGTGATCGCTCCTCTGAAACTGTTCGGACGTGTCAGCGAATGGGTTCGCGATGTCCAGCTGTACAGTATCTCAACCAACGCGACGGCGACCGTCGAATTGAATGTTGCTTGCGATATCGAAGTCCGCGTCAATCTGCTGAAAGTGCCGCCCGACGTGGAGCTCTTGCCGGTAGTTTTAGATGCTTCCGTCGGATTGCAAAACCTGGACGTCGAACGGATCAGTCAGATTCAGGGACCAGCCGCGGACATCCTAGGAAAAGGAATCCAAGAAGTCCTCGACTCCAAATTGGAAGACTACCGCGAGAAACTGGTTCAGAAAATGAACTCGGAAATCCAAAAGCAAAAAGGAAAGCTTAAACTGTCTTTCCAAGAATGGCTCGAAACCTCTGTTTCCAAAAAGTCGAACTGAAAAGAACGCCGCATAAGGCGATCGGCAGCCTAGGTTATCCCAACCCGACGCGTGACGGACAGTTGATTTAACCGTACGACGGACTTCCTAGTCCGTCGAATTCCCATGGACGGACTCGGAAGTCCGTCGAATTCCCATGGACGGACTCGGAAGTCCGTCGAATTCCCATGGACGGACTCGGAAGTCCGTCGTACCGGCCATGGACGGACTCGGAAGTCCGTCGTACCGGCCTTGCACAATAGCGACTTCACGAAAGCAACTAGCCCCTCACGTTTCGGGTTAGGATTGGTAGTTTTAATCCTGCCGCTCGCCTAAAAACGCAGAACTCTGCGAAAAGCGGCAACCCAAAGTAGGGGGGTTCTGCTGACGGTCGTTGACTTGGGTGGGCCATTGCAAGTAGGATGGAAGGGTTGCATCGATGGCAAGGCTGTAGATGGGGTTGAAAACAAGTGTTTTCCTGAACAATCCCAAGGCGTCCACAACCTAGAAGTCGATCAAAACACCTGCCTCCCTTTACGCCTGTCGAATACCGAAATCGATTGGTCCCCACCTCCCACCCCATTCGGTCCGACATGAGAAAATCTCATTCGTCGCTTTCCTCTCCCATTTTATGCTTGATGTCTATCGCCATCTTTGCACTACCAGGGAGCATCACAGCGCAGACGCCGCCTTCTCCAATCGACACGTTGATTTCGCGTGAGCTTGATTTGTTGACTGGAAATCCGGAAGCGGACGGGCTGCAATTGCGACGCTTGTCTTTAGACTTGCGTCTGGTCGGTCCGACTCAGGCGGAATTGGACGAGTACTTGGCAGATACGTCGCCCGATCGATGGGCGCGTTGGGTTCGGCGTTTTCTGGATGACCCGCTGCACCGCGAACGGATGGTGGAATGGCTCGACAAAACGTTGCTTCAACGTCGTCCGAACAAGTACGTGGACCGAACCGCTTGGATGGGCTATCTGCGGAAGACGGTCGATGAACGAAAGCCGATTGACGTCATCGCCAAAGAGATCATTTCAAGTGATTGGTGGAATGGATCGCAACGTCCTGCGCAGCGATTCTTTTTGGATCGCGAGGGAGATTCGCACGCGATTGCCCGAGATGCTGGGCGAATCATGTTCGGCCGCGATATGCAATGCAATCAATGCCATGACCATCCCAGCGTGGATGATTACCTTCAAATCGATTATCACGGACTCCTC
>Ga0247831_1001280_pt1 | contig 48703 bp, 38 predicted proteins | sample LaCruzMarch2015__9_FD_192406 | JGI IMG/M metagenome (GOLD analysis project Ga0247831, IMG submission 192406) | Freshwater microbial communities from meromictic Lake La Cruz, Castile-La Mancha, Spain - LaCruzMarch2015_1m | ecosystem: Environmental > Aquatic > Freshwater > Lake | place: Spain...
ATACTAAATCCTGCCCTGAAAGTGTATCAGTAATTCTGATGGCGCTATGACCAAACTGGGCATATAAATCTTCCCCGGGGGAAGATGTTAACAAACTAACTTTAGTATGTTCAGAAAGGTACAAGGGGACACCCTTTTGACAAAATAATTGCGCTGGTTTGCAAAGTATTAGCAATAAAACAGGCAATAATTTTAAGAATAAGGAATGTTGGCTGTCAGGCTTCATTTTTAATTTGTATGCGTGAAAATAAAATAATACTTACAACGAAAATAACGCTTAAAAACAAAATGCTAAAGCGCATACTACCCGTAAGCTGATTTAAAAATCCAAAGATAAAAGTTCCTAAAATAATAGCTGACTTTTCCAGTATATCATATAGGCTAAAATAGGATGTATTGTCACCCGTTTGTTTTGGTATTAATTTAGCGTAGGTTGAACGGGAAAGTGATTGAACAGCACCCATAACAAAACCAACAGCGGCGGCTAAAAAATAAAAATGACTTTTTATGTAGGTCATATAAGCGACCATACATACAATGGTCCAAATAAATAAAATAAACATTAGTGTTACCTTATTTCCCCATTTCGTGGAACATAGGGAGGCTACGTAAGCGCCAACAATACCCAAAAGTTGTATGCATAGAATGACTATTATTAGTTCAGACGTTTCAAAATTAAGTTCTTTTTCAGCAAAAGTGGCGGCCATATATAAAATGGTTTGAACGCCAGCACTGTAAGTGAAAAAAGAAAATAAAAATTTATATAATTCAGGATATTGTCGAGAGGATTTCCAAACTTTTAAAAATTCATTTATTCCATTTTTAAAAGGATTTTCATAAGATGCACGGCGATTATTGTCGGGTAATTTTGATAAAGATCGCAGGGAAAAAATGAGCCACCAACCCCCAACTATTACAAAGGATAATCTTACGGGAAGGGTAGTGCCTTCGTCCATACCAAAATAGCCAGGTTTTTGAATCATTATCAAACAGAAGCTCAAAAGTATAAGACTACCTAAAAAGCCTAAAGAAAAACCTTTAGCACTTACTCTGTCATATTGGTCGGGACTTGCAATTTCAGGAAGAAAAGCATTGTAGAAAACCAATCCGCCCGCAAAACCAATGAGACCTAATAAAAATAGGAGGATTCCCAATGAAATTTGTTCCATTCCCTGAAAAAAGAATAATCCTATACAGGAGAAAGAACCAAGGAGCGTAAAAAACAATAAAAACTGTTTTTTCTTTCCACTATAATCGGCTATTCCAGATAGAAGGGGAGAAACTAACGTAAGAATAATATAGGCCACAGTTATTGTAAAAGCATACAGTGCACTATTTGACACTTGTAAACCAAACACTTCTATCACATCATTAGTAATGGCCAGATAATAAGCTGGGAAAATAGCAGTGGTGATAACTAAGGCAAAGGCAGAGTTGGCCCAATCATAAAATGCCCAGGCACGGATAACCTTCGGGTCATTGATTTTAAAGTTATCCGATACGGGATGATTCATAATTTTTCGAAGTTAATTTAGGAATATTAACAAGATAGGGAATTAATTGTATTTTGTGCAACCTTGAGAAAATTGATTCCTTCTTGAGCCCTACTATGAAATTTGGTATATTATCCCAGTACCCGAAAGTGTACTCCACAAACACCCTCGTTCAGGCCTGTCTTAAAAATAAGATAGCCTTCGAAGTTTTGAACTATAATAAAACAGATATATCATTTGAAAATGGTGTCCCCGTTGTTTATTATCTGGGAAAAAAAATGTCTGACATTGATGCTATTATTCCCAGAATTGCCTCTTCGGCTACCCACTTAGGGGCCCGGTTGATACGGCAGTTCAGTATTCTTGGTATTCCCAGCACTATTGACGCTATTCCTCTGACTAAGGTGAGAGATAAGTTGGTTGTTCAGCAACTCCTTATCAAAGAAGGTATTCCAATGCCAAATACCTATTTTCCAGCAGAGGAATCTGATCCGGATATGTGGGGTTTTAAACCTGGAAATTACCCAATGATTGTTAAGATGCTTCATGGAAACCGAGGGGCTGGTGTTATCCTGGCAGAATCTCAGGCCGCTCTGAAATCGGTACTCGATGCTTTTCAACGATTAAAAGAACCAGTCATTGTTCAGGAATTTATTAAAGAAGCTAAAGGCAGAGATATTAGGGCTTTCGTTGTAAATGGTGAAATTGTTGCCGCGATGGAGCGTTGTGCAAAATCTAATGATTTCAGATCTAATTTACACCAGGGCGGTCATGCCGTACCCATTGAATTATCGGATCTGGAAAAAGATTTGATCCTTAGAACAGCACAGATTTGTGAACTTGACGTTACTGGTATTGATTTATTGAGAAGCGAAAAAGGCCCTTTAATTCTAGAGGTTAATGGATCTCCGGGGCTTGAGGGTATTGAAACGGTGACAGGTGTTGATGTTGCAGGAAAAATTATTCAATACTTAAAAGAAAAAGTACACCGTTTAAAGGGAAATAATCTGTAGATTTTTACCACCGTACAGGATGAAATTTAAATTCTCCCAAGGTGTTTAATTCGATGGCTGGTGCGGGTATTTTTATGAAATTTATAGCCTTGAACAAGGTTCTTAATAACTTACTTTTCGACGTTATCATTTCTGTATTTATATCTATCGACAGATAAAACTGCTTGTATCTAGGCAATCCAATGGAAGTTATTCGTCCTTGTTTATCATGGTAATTATTGTAAGCGGCACCATATATATTTTCTCCTCCAAAACCAAAAGATAGACACATACTGCGAAGTATGTTCTTTTTTTCTCTGTCCATAAAGAAGGAAGCGGGAGAAATACTGGCCCAAATAGTCATCGCATTATAATCCTTAAAGGCATATTCCCAAAAGTATCGTCCGTAATGGCCCTCTGCCGCATATTGCTGTGAGCCAAAAAAGGCAGGATCATTGGTGGCTATGGGAGTGGTAGCGTATTTGGGACGGGTCGAGGACCATTTTAAGGCTATTCTCTGCTCTTTCCAGACCAATTGCTGGGTGGTAAACAGCGAAGTACCGAAGGTATTAAACCCTGCATCGTATAGTGAAAATCCCCATCCTTCTGAAAATCCATCCATTAATTCCAGGGTGTTCATCAAGGCAACGCTAATTCCCGTTCCAATAAAAACAGCTTTTTTATCAGAGATACCTGTCCATTCAAACGCATTATATCCCATTTTTGCAGACTGATAAGCGGAAAATGCGTGTCCATATTTATCGACTTGTTCCCAAAGTATCCAATCGTCTTTCAGGTGAAATTTCACTCTTGGATAATCCTTATACCACAATTCATTGAATGCTAACGTAGCTCCTATATAAGTAATGGCGGAGGTAGCCGCGAGCGTGGTCAGCCTGGTTTCATTCAGCGTGTCGGCTACTTTCCAAAAATCGTCAAAAAGTTTGTTTTGACAATCTAAAGGATTCGAAGTGAGGACCGTATAAAAAACTAAAAAAAGAGTACATTTTGGCAATGGCATGGCAATAATTTATTTTAAAATTTCTTTTTCAATATGTAAATTTTTGTAATCCTCGGGGGTGTCAACGTCTATCCTGCCGTCTTCACATAAAACGGTATTTTCATGGTTAAGGACTCCTTTTTCTATTAGGTTTTTCGCCCCCTTTTCTCCTTTTAGCTCCAATAATTCAGAGAAATACTCTTTCTTAAACACTGCGGGTACGCCATAAGTGGAACTATAAGCGGTGCATACCATTAAATAATTAGAAGATGTTATTTTGTGGAGTAGGGCAGAAATATGTTCTGTGTTTATTTTAGGCTGATCTGCAAGTAATATTAGAACCATGTTTACCTGTGGAAAATGAGATAATAGGTAGGTTAATCCACATTGAATGCTGGAACTCATGCCATTTTCATAAGCTTCATTTAAGACAAAGGGAATTTTATGGGTGTTACAGTGAGTCGACATTTGATCAAAATAATGACCTAAAACAGTTACAATACCTTTAGGATGAACGCTTTGAGCTAAGTTATAAGTATTTAAAAGAAAAGAATTGCCTTGATAGGTTAACAGCGCCTTTGGTTCGCCCATTCTGCTAGCTTTACCTGCTGCAAGGATAATGATACCAAGTTGTGCGTCTTTCTCCATATTTATTTTTTCGATGGGTTCAGCCGCTGATATTTTTTCATGATTGGTAGGACCTCCTCAATGGGAAGCTCTGGAATCACTTTATTTCCTCTAGACATGGTTTTTCCAGCAAATAATGAATTAATAATAGATTCTTCTGTAGCCTCAATCACAGCTAAAAACAGGGGACTCATTGCTTCATTTTCCAATAATTCACCTTTACCTGTTGAAAAGGCGATAACATAATCGCCGGAACCATTGGAGGCTATTCCACCCGTTCTTGCTAGTCCGAAAATAGCCCTTTTTGCTAATCTTTCCAGGTTTCTTGAATCTATTGGGGCATCTGTTGCAACGACAATCATGCAAGAGCCATCACTTTTTGCTAAGGCATCTTGCAAATAATATTTGCCCAGTTCCTGTCCAATGGGAACTCCAGAAATAGTGAGGACACCACCAAAATTGGTTTGAGAAAGAACCCCCACAGTATATCCGCCTAAGGAAGAGGGCAGCTGTCGGGATGCTGTACCTATCCCGCCTTTGTAACCGAAACAAACCGTCCCCGTTCCCGCACCAACGTTTCCCTCCAGAATGGTTTTATCATCGGCTTTGTTTATGGCTTCCAGGAAATGCGAAATTTGTAAATGTCTTCCCCGAATATCATTTAAAGTGCCATCATTCGTTTCTCCGACAACCACATTGACTGAACCAATATTTTCATTGCCAGCTTGTTGGATAGTATGGGTTATGATAGCTTCAATGCCCGTTGATACCTGTAATGTATTGGTTAATAAAATGGGAGATTCAATATTCCCCAGTTCTTTAACCTGTGAATATCCAGCTAATTTTCCAAATCCATTGGCGATATAAATGGCTGCAGGTACTTTATCTTGAAAAATATTGCCTCCATGGGGTAGTATGGAGGTTACGCCCGTATGAATTTGCTGACCATTGTCAAATGTTACATGGCCTACTAAAACCCCGGAAACATCTTGAATAGCATTTTTAGGCCCGGTAGGTAAAATGCCAAAGGGTATGCCGTATTCCCTGGGTCTTAGTTTTTGTGCTTCCATAACATTCACAAATAAAGAGGTAATTAAAACAAGAATCGGTATCCAATTCGCCCCTTTTGACATGACTAAATAGTGTTTAGGTTAAAATTTATTTGCCAAAGTAAACCATTTTTCTACTTATTTACGTTATTAATATTAAACAAATAAACCATGAAAATCAGTCATTTTTTTTATTCAATTATTTTTTTCATCGCGGTAACTACGAATGTTGAGGGTCAAAACCTTAAGAGCATTCTGGAGAAGGCTAAATCTGGACTTGGTAAAACAACGGGTGTCCCTTTGACAAATCAGGAAGTAGGTAATGCCTTAAAGGAAGCGCTTGAACTTGGTGTTGGCGAGGCTGTTAAAAATTTATCGGCAACCGATGGTTATAATGCAAGTATATATAAAATTTTACTGCCTGAAGAAGCTAAAAAAGTAACAGATAAACTTAAAAATATCCCTGGTTTTAATAAAGTGGAAGCTGAACTGGTTCTGCGTCTCAATAGAGCAGCTGAGTTAGCCGCTAAAGAGGCTGGGCCTATTTTTTTACAAGCAATTAAAGAGCTCTCTTTTCAAGATGCCATTGGGTTGTTAAAGGGCAATGAAGACGCCGCAACCAGGTTTCTTGAGTCTAAAACAGATACTTCGTTGACGGCTAAATTTTTACCTGTAATCGCTAAAGCGCTCGATGTAGTAAATGCAAGAACCTATTGGAGAGATGCCGTTACTGCCTACAATAAGATACCTCTAATTCAAAAAGTTAATCCTGAACTAGATAAATACGTAACCGAAAAATCTATCGACGGTATGTTTGCTCTTATTCAGGTGAAAGAAAAAAAGATTCGCACCGATGTGTCTGCCAGAACCTCTGATCTATTGAAAAAAGTTTTTGGAAGTCAGCAAAAAAAGTAAAAATGAAGGAAATTTCATCGAAATTGGCTGAGCTAAGAGAAGATTATACGTCACATACGCTCGACGAATCAGGTACAGATGATCATCCCATAAAGCAGTTTTCAATTTGGTTCGAGGAAACCTTACTTGCAATGGTTCCAGAACCCAATGCTATGGTTCTGGCCACCGTCCAACCTTCAGGAAGGCCAGCCGCAAGGGTTGTACTATTAAAAGGATTATCCGTTGACGGATTTGAATTTTTCACCAATTACGAAAGTGCTAAAGGATCAGATATGGCTGAAAATCCTTTTGTTTCGGTTGTTTTTAATTGGCTTCCATTGCAGAGGCAGGTCAGAATAGAGGGGAAAGTCGAAAAATTGGCCGAAGCTTCAAATGATAACTATTTTTCCCAGCGACCTTATATGAGCCAGTTAGGTGCGATAGCTTCTCCTCAATCAAGAAAAGTACCCAACAGGAAATTTCTGGAGGAAAAATTTGATGAGTTAAAGGAAAAATACCCGGAAGGTACTGAGGTTCCAAGACCCATTGCCTGGGGAGGATATGTTATTGTGCCTGATAAAATAGAATTTTGGCAAGGCCGACGAAGTAGATTACACGATAGAATAGTGTATCGCAAAGACAATAACGAGTGGATTAAGGAGCGTTTAGCTCCTTAATCTTCCCATTATATTAACAAAAATGATCGAAAGCCATTTTTAAATTGTCAGCAATAATATTTGCTGACCTGCCTTCAATGTGGTGCCTTTCTAAAAAATGTACCAATTTACCATCTTTGAATAAAGCAATAGACGGAGAAGAAGCAGGGTAGGGAAGTAAAAATTCCCTCGCTGTTGAAACAGCATCACCGTCAACACCGGCAAAAACCGTCGCAAGGGTATCTGGTTTTTTAGCGTTCTGAGCGGCCATTCTTGCTCCTGGTCTGGCGTTAGCTGCAGCACAGCCACAAACTGAATTTACAACGAGCAATACCGTACCTTCGTTTTTTTCAAGTAACTCGGTAACCTGTTCAGGTGTTGTTAAACCTATAAAGCCATTGCGGGTTAATTCCTCTGACATGGGACGAACTAATTCTGCTGGGTACATTGTTTTTATTTTTTTGTGATAAAATTCTAATAGCAAATGTAGGTTAAAAACAGTATTTTGTTGCTTTGTGTTTTAATTGTGAAAAAAAAATTACCGATATCTCATTATGAACTATTTTAGTAAGTATAATTTTACTTTTCTTTTAGTCTCTTTTTTATTTCTACATGGAAATATTCACGGGCAAGCTTTTTTAGAGGGCTCCTGGAAAGGGAAATATACTTATGGTATTCAAAATGAATTTGGTTATCCTTTTGAAATTTTTCTTCGTATCAATGGACGAAAAATAACAGGAAGAAGTTATCTGGTAACCCCGGATAAAAGAAAAGTGGAAATGGATATTAGTGGTTATCTTTTTCAGGATCTTTCCTTTATTATTGAGGAAACAGCTATTATCAAATCACCTGAAACTTCAGAAAATTCGTTCTTCAGAAAATACCAACTTCGGTTTAAAGGGGATATTTGGACAAAAAATCTGGAGGGATACTGGCAAGAAATTATTGATAATAACTTCGATAGAACGAGAAAAGTAGGAAGAGTCTTGCTGACCAAAGAAAAAGAAAATAAAGCATAAGGTATTTAAAACCAACCGTGCTTTTCCCAATCATCTGCTGTATCTATATCTGGAAGTGTTTTGAGTAGATGATAGGTCTTGTTATTCATACTTATGCGTTGAATAGTTTCACTCAAAACGGTATCGATACTCCAGGTCATATTTTGGAATAAATATTCATTGGGTTTTTTCATACCAATTAAATAATAGCCACCGTCATCGGAAGGGCCCAATATCACGTCAGTATTTTTCAAATAGAGAATAGATTCCTCTAGTAAATCGGTGGACAAATGAGGAATATCGGTTCCAATTAATCTGACGGAAGAGTGAACTGGTAAGAGCTCATTGAATGCAGCTTTCATTCTAAGGCCTAAATCGGCAACAGAATGTTGCTTTCTTTTTATAAAAAAATCATCCTCCCATAGATCTGGTTCTGAGGGAATGTTTTCGCTGTAATAGACATAACATTTTCCAGAAAAGCCAAGACAAACATTTCGTACCCGTTCACACAATGCCAGATAAATAGCCAAAGCTTTGTCTTCCCCTAAAGAAGATGCCAGGCGGGTTTTGACATGACCGCGCCTGGCATTTTTTACAAAAATTACGAGAGAGTTTGACTTTAGCATAGGTGTCAAACTACATTAAGGGGGTTATTTTTCAACTGTAAAGAGCTCTTCTTCTTTTACAACAATAACTTTATCTCCTTGCTTTAACTTCTTAAATATCAGTGAGTAAGGTGCTGACACCACTTTAGCGCCTTTCTTTAGACCAGTAAGAATCTCTATATAGGAGTCATCTTGAATGCCCGTTTTAACCTCTATCATTTGAATGGTATCTCCTTTTTCATAGACAAATACGACTTCACGTAGTTCATCTATTTTTTTGTTAGACGCTCCACCATCAGACTCTGATTTCGCTTCCTTTTTAGGCAGACCTTCTTTTTCGCGGGTAGTCACTGATTGAATAGGGACAGTAAGGATATTTTCTTTGATGGTTGTTTTAATTTCAACGGCCGCAGACATACCAGGACGGAAAGGATATTTTCGCTGTGAAGTAACTAAATCGGCATAAGACTGTGGGTCAATTTTGATTCTTACCTCAAAATTCGTTACCTGATCGGTTGCCAATGCTGCACCGCCCATAGAAGCTGAATTTTTAGATGAATTCGCAATTTGACTTACACGACCTACAAATTTTCTACCCAGGTAGGCATCGACTTCTACAGAAACTTCGTCGTTTAATTTTACTCTGGGGATATCATTTTCACTTACATCGACCCTTACCTCCATGGCATTCAGGTTAGCAATGCGCATGATTTCAGTACCTGTCATTTGAATAGTACCTACAACTCTTTCCCCCTTTTCAATATTCAATAAAGAAATAATGCCACTTTCAGGTGCAAGGATAGTCGTTCTGTTTAGGCTGGTTCTTAATTCCTTTAAACTTGCTTCTGCACTAGCCACTGAATAGTCAGCACCTCTTGCAGCATCTTGAGAGGATCTGATACCAGCATCTGAGGCACGTAAATTAGCTTCCAAAGATTTTAGATTAGACTGTGAGGCTTGAAAATCTGCATTGGAAATAACGCCGTCTTTGAAGAGTTTTTCATTTCTTTTATGTATTTCACGCGCATTATCTAATTGTGCGATAATTTGCTCTTTCTGTGCTTTGATATTTTCAATTTGAGAACGACTATTGGCAGCCTGAGCTTTTGAACTATTAACAAAGGCAACACCACGTTCAACCTGAGACACATAAGCATCCGGATTGATTTTAGCGAGCACTTGTCCCTGAACAACGGAATCACCCTCTTGTACGTAAAGTTCAACGACTTCACCTGAAACGTCGGAACTTATTTTCACCTCAACAATAGGGAATATTCGACCACTCGCCGAAACTCTTTCCTCAATAGTTCTCATTTGAGACTCTTCCAAAGCTACTTTATCACCTTCCTTTCTGTTTTTTCCTTTAAAATAGGCAACGGCAACCAAAGCAATAACCGCCACGCCAGCGATGTAAATCCAAAGGTTTTTTCTTTTCTTATTAATCATGATGGGTAAGTTTTTCTTTTGCAGTTAATTAATCAAGGGTAATAGGTCTTCCCTGATAAAAATCTACTTGTTTTAGGTTAAATAAATGTTGAAATCTGGAACGGATTCTATCTGATTTGGCTCTTTCCATGTTTGTTCTTGCCGTGTTTAATTCTAAAGAATTGATGGCGCCAAGTTCATATCTTTTTTGTGCATTTTCAAATGCAGCCGTAGCCGCCTTTAATGACAAATTAGCTGCTTGTAAAGTTCTTTGGGATGCTCTTACCGCTGTGAGGGTCTGCTCTATTTCAGTGCGTAACTGTTGGCGGGCCTGCTCTTTGGCAACCTCATTAGAAATGACACCCAGTTTCGCCCGTTCAATATTTATTTTCACCTGACGGTTGTTATAAATGGGAATATTAAGTTGTAATCCAAGACTTTGGCCAAAATTTTCACTTACTTGATCGAAATATGCTTTTTTGGCAAAAGTGGGCACATTTTGTTCTATTTCCAACGCGACGGGTATATTGTTAATAAACACATTTTGTTTAACTTTAGTAACATCAAATCCTGTAATTGTTCTTGCCTGGTTAGAAAAATTGGATCGAAGACTGGCAAAAAGGGAAAGGGTAGGTAACAAATTAGCTTTCGCCTGTAAAATACCAATATTCGCCGCTTGTAAACGTTTTTCCGCCGCTTTAACCTGGGGTAAAATATCAACAGCTCCAACGAACAATTCATTAGCTGAAATACCGTCAACATCTGCGTCTTCTGGAACTTTAATTTCAGGTTTTTCAATGTCAAATGGCGTTCCATCAGGAATAAGTAAAAATTGCCTCAAAATTAAATTAGATCGGATAAGAAAATTTTCTGCTTCTATAAGCGCTTGCTGATCTATGGCTAAAGCAGCTTCAAAATCATATCGCTCATTGATTGGTCTCGCACCCACCTCGATAAAACGATTGATTTGATTAAGTTGATTTTGAGATTGCAATAATCTCGTTTTAGCAATGACCAATTGTTCATCGGCTAATAGCACATTCAGGTAGGCAGCAGCAACCTGTAAACCCAGGTTATTTTCTGTAGCTTCAGCTTCTAATTTTCCTGCTTCCAGCTCATACTTGCTTCGCAGTATATTATGTTTGATGATACCACCACCAAACACCTGAATACCCGTACTTAAGGAATAACTGTTAAAACCAATACCCTCCAAAGCAAAGCTGTTCGTGGTAGGGTCAATGGTTCTACCAAATTGATAACCACCGCTCACTCCAGCATTTAAATTGGGCAATCTTGATAATTGATTTTGTTTGAGCGTCAATTCGGCATTGCGAATTTGGGCTATGGACTGCTTAATGGCTAAACTATTTTCAGTAGCGTAGGTTACACATTTTTGTAAGGACCACCGATTTTGCGCCTTTACCATAGTAAGGCTGCCAAAAAGCAAAAGAATAAATGAAAAACGTAGAAACAACATTTCGTGTGTAATTTATATTTAGCTGCAAACTTAGATAAACCATCGGTAGGTAGCTTTAAATATTATATGAAAAGGATTATTTTATGGATAAACAGAGAAAAACAGATAGCCTACCGCCTTGAATTAAAGACCTGATAGCCGATAACTTCATCGTACCTTGCTCCAAAGGGTCTGTAATAAATGAATATCTGATACTCATTTTCAGTTTCATACCAACTACCTTCCGTTTCCATAAAATCTAACTTTTCCTCTTTTTTAGCCCGGGTAGCAAATGCGTAATCATAAAAACCTTGTTTCATTGGTTTTTTCAGGATGTACCCTTTTTCCTCTGGGCTAAAAATCATTCTATATTCGGGTGAGGGAGACCAGTCATTGAAGGAACCTAATAAAAAAACATCTTTATCGTAGATTGGTTCAACAGTGTATAGATTGAAAACCACCTGTGCATAATCTGCAGCGAGCTGATTATTCTGATCCTGTGTTTCAATAAAAAAACGTCCATTAATATCCCTGTTTTGGAAATAGGGTTCTTCTCCTCTTAACTTATCTTTAAAAAGTATTACTTCAGTGGACGTTCTGGTTCTTATTAAATCTGCCATTTGGCCTGTTCTTTGCCACAAAGTACGTAAGTCGAGCGGCCTGAACTCTTTACCTCCCGGAAAAACTATCTTTCCCTGGTAATCAAAAATAATTTGCTGATTTCTGAAACTGAAAGGTGAAATACCTGTAATAGCATTTTTCCATTGTCCGTTTTGCACAACAGATGCCTTTATCTCCTGGGCGGGTTGACGAATCAATAATTTAGGGTGATTTACCACAAAATCTAACTCCTGATGCGTTCTGTAAAGGGAGGCATTTGCAGGAATAACCAACCTGGGTTCTATCTGAACTAAATTATTTACTACAACGAATCTTTTGGTGATAACAGGAAATTTTTCGGTTTCATCCTCGTAAACAATTAGTAAATAATTACCCGATTTTGTCCATCTTGTACCTCTGTTAGGCAGCGTTAATTCATAGTGAACGTATGGTAAAGTAGTTTTTGAAGAAAAGGAGTATTGTTGAATATTGTCTTCTGGATACCCATTAATATATTCCATTTCCATTAACTCTGACGGACGCCAATCAAAGTCACAGTGGATGAGTTTGTAAGAAAATCGCTTTACATCATTGGTGAGTTCGTCAAAGGTTAGAAAAAGAGGAATGTTACCTTCAACATCAGAAACGGGGGCTGCGATACCCATGCCCTGAGGATGGAAAGTGACGGATTTAATAGAAGGAACATATACCTTGTCAATATATTCAAAATCTACATTTTGTCCTTTTAATGAAAAAAAAGAGGCGAAAAGAAGAAAACCAATGATTCGAAGCATAGAAAAAATTAAGGTTATGGGTATAATACTTGTTATTTATCTTCTGCTATAGTTGGGTGCTTCTCTGGTAATAACCACATTGTGAGGGTGGCTTTCCTGAATTCCAGCTGCGGTAATTTTCACAAACTGCGCTTTTTGTTGTAAAGCAGGCACATTTTCAGCACCGCAATAGCCCATACCTGCTCTCAACCCACCAATATATTGAACCATAACCTCAGAAAGAAATCCTTTAAAGGGTACTTGTCCTTCAATGCCTTCTGGCACCAACTTTTTTATATCATCTTCCACGTCCTGAAAATAACGATCTTTTGAACCAATGGCCATAGCACCTAAAGAGCCCATACCCCGGTAAACCTTAAATTTTCTACCTTCCAAAATGATAGTTTCACCTGGTGATTCTTCTACTCCGGCAAATAATCCACCTGCCATGATAGTGCTTGCGCCGGCAGCGAGTGCCTTGACAATATCGCCGGTATATCGAATGCCACCATCGCCAATAACGGGAACACCAGTATGTTTTATTGCCTGATAAGCATTAAAAATAGCTGATAACTGAGGAACACCAACACCAGCTACAATACGCGTAGTACAAATACTGCCCGGGCCTACGCCTACTTTGACCCCATCGGCGCCAGCTTCAACCAGAGCTAATGCGCCAGCACCTGTTGCCACGTTTCCACCGATGACTTGCAAATCGGGGTATTTTTCCTTAACCAATTTTATGGCACGAAGAACGCCCGCAGAATGTCCATGCGCAGTATCAATGGCAATGACATCGACACCAACGGCAACGAGTGCTTCTACTCTTTCCAACATATCATTCGTAACGCCAATAGCACCACCAACAATCAATCGGCCCAAAGAATCTTTACAAGCTAAAGGATAGTTTTGCACCTGCATGATATCGCGAAAGGTTATCAATCCAATTAATACCTTTTGACTATCAACAACCGGTAGTTTTTCAATTTTATTTTGTTGAAGAATAGTTCTGGCTTCCTCGAAAGTAGTACCAGCAGCGGCTGTGACCAGGTTTTTACTGGTCATAATATCTTTTACGGGACGGTCTAACCTTTTTTCGAAACGTAAGTCTCTGTTAGTCAATATACCAACTAATCTTTTTTGATTATCAACCACCGGAATGCCACCGATTTTAAATTTATTCATTAAATCGAGGGCTTCCTTCAACGTTGCTTCCGGACTAATAGTCACAGGGTCTATAATCATGCCACTTTCAGATCGTTTTACAATACGAACCTGTTCAGCCTGACCGGCGATAGAAAGATTTTTGTGTATGATGCCAATGCCACCTTGTCGGGCAATGGCAATGGCTAAACGTGCATCGGTGACCGAATCCATCGCCGCAGATACTATAGGTACGTTTAATTTGAGATCCCGGGTAAGGTAACTTGATATATCAACTTCGCGAGGTAAAACTTCACTGTAATCGGGAACCAAAAGTACATCATCGAAGGTGAGTGCTTCGCCCAAAAATTTGCTATCGGATAAATTTTTCTGTGTTTCCATTTGCAAAATTAGGCAAATGATTGCAAATGAGAAAGGAAATTGTATATTTTCGTGGAATTTTATAAAAATAATGATGTTAAGTATCCATAGCGATGATTATTTCATGAAGGAAGCTTTCCGGGAAGCTACCTTCGCCGCTGAAAACGGGGAGGTTCCAGTAGGCGCCGTAATAGTTTGTGATAACCGAATTATTGCGAGAGGTTCTAATCGAACTGAACAATTAGGAGATATTACCGCTCATGCAGAGATTATTGCCATTACTGCCGCAGCAGATTTTTTGGGAAGTAAATATTTAACCGATTGTACTTTATTTGTTACCCTGGAACCATGCTCCATGTGCGCAGGCGCCCTCTATTGGTCACAAATTTCAAGGGTTGTTTATGGCGCATCCGATGAAAAAAGAGGATTTATGAAGTTTGGAAAAGCGATGCTGCATCCACAAACAAAACTTTCGTATGGGGTAATGGAGGCACAATGCCGTCAATTATTACAAGATTTTTTTAGCCATAAAAGGAATTAACCTGGTCTCGTTCCTGCAAGGAAAGGGACGAACTTAGCCTCGCCAAGATCCTCGGTTTCCCAACTATTTTCGCCCGTTCGCACTATTTTCAATAATCTTTGTGCTTCTACACCCGTAGGTACTAACATGATACCGCCAATGCTTAATTGTTTTGGGAGTAAAGGTGGGACTTCTGGCGCACCGGCCGTCACGATAATTTTATCGAAAGGGGCAAATTCTGGTAAGCCCAAATAGCCATCCTTGTAAAAAGACTGGATATTGGAAAATTTCATTTCTTTCAATAATGATTTAGAAGAAAGATATAAGGCACGAACTCGCTCAATAGTATAAATTCTGCCACCTAAAGAAGCCAAAATAGCAGCCTGAAAACCAGATCCTGTGCCAATTTCCAATACTTTTTCTCTTTTTTTGACGGCTAAATGTTGCGTCATTAAAGCAACCGTGTAAGGTTGCGAAATGGTTTGTTCATGACCAATGGGAAACGGTTTGTCCTGGTAAGCCCATTCTTCAAATGCCTTATCTAAAAAGAAATGTCTGGGAACTCGTTGAAATGTTTCTAAAACTTCCTCAGAAAATAAACCTCTGGATCGGAGTTCCTCCACTAACAGGCGGCGCATGCCTTTATGCCGATAGGTATCCGTCTGTAACATCTTGATTTTTCTATTAATTTGTTAAGGTGAAATTTAGAAAACATTTGATTTCTTATTTCTTTTAAAATGGTAAAAGTATCCAATAATAGACTTATTTTTACTTAAAATTGTCAATATGAATTCAATTAAATTTGGTACCGATGGCTGGAGAGCAATTATTGCTTCTGATTATACGGTTGAAAATGTTCGTCGTGTCGCTGAAGCTACAGCTATTTGGTTGAAAAATACAGGGGGAAAACAAGTTGTGATTGGATACGATTGTCGATTTGGAGGCCTACTTTTTGCAAATACAACAGCCTCCGTATTGGGTGCTTATGGTATAAAAGTGCTCATGTCACCCGATTTTTCATCCACACCAATGGTCTCCTTAGGAGTGGCTAAAACAAATTCACAATTGGGCGTGGTCATTACAGCTAGCCATAACCCTCCTGATTATAATGGGTATAAGTTGAAATCGCACTTTGGTGGCCCTCTTTCTCCCGCTCAGGTAAGTGAGGTCGAAGCGCTCGTTCCTGAAAAATGTTCTTTATCCGTCTTTCCGACTATTGAATCTTTGCAAGAAGCAGGATTGTTTGAATATCTTGATCTTGAGCAAATGTACCTAGATCATGTGGAGAAATCATTTGATTTGGAAGGGATCAAAAAGGCAAAAGTTGGCGTAGCTTATGATGCTATGTACGGTGCGGGACAACGTGCTATGCCCCGTATTCTCCCTGACGCTCATTGCCTCCATTGCGATTTTAATCCGTCTTTTAAAGGACAGGCGCCAGAACCAATTCATAAAAATTTACAAGAACTTTCAGCCCTGATTGCTAATAACCCTGATATTCAATTGGGTATCGCAACAGATGGTGATGCAGATAGAATTGGCCTATATGATGAAACAGGTAAATTTGTTGATTCTCATCATATTTTACTCCTTTTGCTTCTTTATTTAGGCAAGTATAAAGGTCAAAAGGGACATGTTATTATTACTTTCTCCGTGACTGATAAAATGAAAAAATTAGCTGCATTACTCAATTTACCTATCGAGGTTACGGCTATTGGATTTAAATATATTGCCGACATTATGACCCAAAAAGATGTGTTGGTGGGTGGCGAGGAATCAGGCGGTTTAGCTGTTAAAGGGCACATTCCGGAAAGAGATGGTATCTGGATCGGTTTGATGATCCTGGAATTTATGTCCACAACTGGCAAATCATTAAAACAATTAATTCAGGAGGTGTACGATTTAGTAGGCTCTTTCTGGTGCGATAGAGATGATTTGCATATTACAGAAAGCCAAAAGCAATCCGTAATTAAACATTGCGATAACCAAACTTATACTCAATTTGGTTCATTCAATATTCAAGAAACAGTACAAATGGATGGTACTAAGTTTTTACTTGGCGATGATCGCTGGGTGATGATCAGACCATCTGGCACAGAACCCGTTCTTCGTGTGTACGCCCAGGCAGAAAATGAGGAAATGGTAAGGACTATCTTAGATGAAGTAAAAGCTGCTATTTTATAAAATTTTTACCAATGGGGTGGCTTTTCAGGCCATCCCATTGGTAAATCCTACATTTTTTGGCGCTCTCTTAAAGCTTTATTTACGGGTGGCGAGTTTTTGTAAGGCTAACCACTCCATGATATTTACAGGTCTTCCTCCTACTTTCACCAGTGAACCATCATAATCAGTCCTACATTTATTTTCATGCAAATATATCCATGACCAGTGTCCGTTATAACGAAATCCTTCCCCACCATAAAAGGAAGTGATATCATTGACGTTGTCATAAAAGGTGAAATAAACATTTTTTGCACCAGCTGCTTTTAATCGGTTATAAACAGGAACGACTGTTTTTTCGGCTACGGTTACTGAATCATCTTTAGAATGAACAAACCAAATAGGGACATGCTTTATGGATTGAATCGCCTGGTCTGTAATGTATTGCGATTGGTAGGCGAGGGCGCTGATGTAGCCGGCAGCAAAATAATCGGGTTGGTTCAGTATAAGTTTAAGTGCCATGTAACCTCCATTAGAACAACCGCCAACATATATTCTATTGGGATCAATACCAGGATTTGTTTGAACATAGTTTTTTATCAAAGCCATTAATCCTTCATTATAAATGTCATTTTCCCTGCCACCGGTCGTCTCCATTTTACTATTATGCATCCATGCGCCTGGACATTGAGGAGATAAAACATAAGCACCCTCAAAAATGGATTGAATCTCGGTAGAGGCATAATTGACTGCCTTGTTTCCAATAAGAGGAATGGTAGGGTCAAATCCACCTTCTCCGCCACCGTGTAACCAAATAATTAAAGGAGATTTTCCTGTTTTATTTTTAGGTTCGTAGCTGGCATAAGACATAGTTAGCTGATCGTTGTATTTGAACTGTCCTTTCAGATTAAATAAATCTAACTGGGGCATAATTCTTTTGGCTTCTTTTTGCCAAATCAGATTTGATTTGTTATGAAAAATAGTCAATTGATAGTCAATCCAAAGATTTCGGCCCTGATTATTTATTCTCATATATTGGATGGGAGAGCCAATGGGAAGCATTGGACCAACAGACAGAACGAGGGTGATATGATTTCCGGAAGCCAGTCTGTTTCCCTTCTCATCAGAAATATAGGCGATGGTTACCTCTCTTTTCCCATAAGATTGATCCTGTGGAATCTCTCCCTGTGCGTTTTTTCTATGGGCAAAAACGGTAAATTCTGCAGCTTGAGCGGTCGAAACTGGCTTTTCAAATGGAAGCGTTACTTTATTTACTGCCGGTCCCCAATCGAAACCCTCCACATGGAGGGTATATTCACCTTGAGCATTGGCAGCCATAAAATGGGTGATTAAAAAAAATAAGGTTGTCTTAAGTATTTTCATTTTTTTGTTTTTTTAATTTCCTTACCACGTCTCCAGACCTAAAATTTTTTTGCCCAAATCATTCAATTCAGCCGTTTCATACTTTATTTGTTCCCAATTTCTTGGATCTCCAGGAAAGGCATATCCTTCTGGAGCAATCCTGTTTTTCCACGATTGGATGCGCCATTGTCTTAAGGACTCATTTTCCTCTTCAGCGGGCATCATAGAAATATATTGGGCTATTCTGACTTTATCTTCACTTTGGTTAGCTCTGATGCCATGTGGTTGTAAACTATTAAAAATCAATAAATCTCCCGCATTTAATTTCACTTTTGTTGGCGTGAAACCAGTGATATCGGGTAAAAAACGGTGTCTATCAGATGGTTGTGTCAATTTCCATTGATCGTAAGTACGGTAAAGTTCAGGAATACATTGAAATCCTCCCATATTTTCATCCGTTTGGTCGGCTAATGCCAATACCCCTTGTACATTAACAGGTTTTGTTTCGGGATCATAGTCCCAATGTATAAATGCTTTATATTCAAAACCTGGTCTGATGGGGAAATTTAAATTAGCGCGATCTATGGTAACCCATAATTTTTCAGTTCCCCAAATATCCACAAAGGCATCATATATCCGTTGAACCTGCCTGTTAGCCCATAAATAGGGATGATTATAACATTCAACCATACCTGTGTAAGCCAGTTCTTTCATTTTCATTTCAGCTCTGGGCTCTGTGTACCAAGTTGATTTATCGTTTGGGTCTTTTTCTTCAAATTCCCATAAAAATTCAGCCGTTTTTAATGCTTGTTCCTTAGGTACTGCGTTTTCAATAACAATATATCCTTCATTTTTCCAAAACTGCCATTGCTCCTCTGTCAAAACCCTTAGTGGTTTACCGTTTGAACGGTCATTCAATGTATAATGACTTCCTTTAGACGTGGAAGGATTACCTGGTATATCCTTATGTCCATTATTGGGAAACATTGTTTGTGCCATAAAGTATTTTTTATTAAAATAAAAAACATTAAAATAATTTTATACTGAAAATAAAAATAAACAAATTTGAGAGGTTTAAAGTGTAAAAATGCAATTCTTTATTTTAAATTTATAAAAAAAATCAATATTATGAAAGGAAAACATCGCCCTATTAAATTACTGACAAACAGTTTTAGGTTCAGTTTAATTACGGCTCTCTTGTTTGCCATTTATTCAATTCCGATGAATGCGGATTCAGGTAATAATGGTAATTTTATTTTGAAAGCTGAGTCATTCGCTCTCAAGGTTAACGGTACGGTCATAGATGACCAGGGGGAAGTAGTTATTGGTGCAACCATTCAGGTAAAAGGTACCAGCGTTGGAGCAGTAACTGATGAAAATGGTAAATTTTCCATCGAGGTTCCAGATGAAAAAGCAATTTTAATTATTTCATTTGTTGGATATGATGCCCAGGAAATTCAAGTGGGTAATCGTTCAGAAATTAATGTGAAGTTATTGTCAAATTCTACCCTGGAGGAGGTAGTTGTAGTAGGGTATAGCACCCAGAAAAAGGTAAATATGACAGGCGCTGTTTCCAGTGTCGATGGTCAGGCGCTGGAAAATAGACCGGTAAGTAATGCGGCTAATGCACTCCAGGGACTTAGCCCAGGTCTAATGATTACCAGACAGGGAGGACAACCCGGTTCGGAAGGTATTGATATTCAAATACGCGGTGCAACTACAGCAAATGGTAGCGTTGCTCCTCTGATCGTCTTAGATGGGGTAGCTGTTCCTGGTAATACACTGACTACCATGAACCCCAATGATATAGAAAGTATTAGTGTCCTGAAAGATGCTGCTGCTGCCGGTATCTATGGTGCTCAGGCCGCTGGTGGTGTTATTTTGGTTACAACAAAAAAAGCGCAGGCCGGTAAAATTAAAATGAGTTATCTTGGTCAGCGTGGGACCGATTGGTCCATAAATGTTCCCGAAAGATTATCGCTATTGGAAGAAGCTGAATTTTCAAATTTGGCAAGGAAAAATTCAGGGAGCGGTCCGGAATATAATGACCTGGATATGCAACGTATTCGCGATGGGGTTCCCTATGTGGTTAATCCAAATGATACTTCTACCTGGCAATTCTATAATCAGGTTCCTCTGACCGACCAGATTTTAAAGAAAAATACTACAATGGTTACCCATAATCTAAATATTTCTGGCGGAAATGAGAAACTTAATTTCTTGATTTCCGGTGGGTATTATGGCAAAGATGGCGTATTTAAAGTCGGACCAGATGATTACCAAAGATATAATCTACGATTAAATCTCGGCGCTCAATTAACAAATAAAATTTCTTTGGATTTTAGAATTGCTTACACAAGAGATAATCTTGCTCAGGCCTCTGGAAATCTAAGTGGAACTGGATTGGTTTATGAAATTTACAGATTGAGGACAAGAACGCCGTTTTTTACACCTGACGGTAAATATAATGGAGCGGGTTCAGCAGCAACGGCTTATGCTCGTTTGGAAGCTGGTGGCTACAATAAAAATGAAAGAAATTTTATTGATCCTACAGCAACCCTTAGGGTTAAAGATGTCGCCGGTGTAAAAGGCCTTACCTTTTCTACCATTTTAGGTATGCAGTTTAGAACGGGAGAAAGAGAAAACTTTGCCAGAACAGTGCCGCTTTGGGGTAACGGTAAAGTGTTAAGCTATCTTAACCAGGTGAATGCTTATACTTTGACGCGCGAATTAACAGAAAATGAAAACTTACAGTTTTTAGCTGATTATAAAAAGAAAATTGGGAAACATGATTTTTCTCTTTTAGTAGGTTATCAGTGGGAGGATTTTAGATATTCCAATATTGTCACAGGAGCTACAAATCTGGTAAGTAATGATCTTCCAACCCTTAACCTTGGAGATGATAAAACTAAAACGAATAGCCAGGCTATATCAACCAATGCTTTCCAATCGGTCTTCGGTCGCTTTAACTATAATTATGACGGAAAATATCTGCTGGAAGGTACATTAAGAAGAGATGAAAGCTCTAAATTGGCTACCGGCCTGAGAACAAAGGTATTTCCTTCAGCCTCTATGGGTTGGAATGTTAATAAAGAATCTTGGTTCCCGAATACCAATGTTGTAACAGAATTGAAATTCAGAGCTTCATGGGGCCGTTTAGGTGGTGCATTAGGTTCCGTAATTGGTAATTATGACTATTTAAGCCAGTTAAGTAGGGGTTCCGCCCTCGTTATCGGGGATTCCAGAACTTCCTATTTGTTCCAAAATTCTATCCCTTCCCAATCCCTATCTTGGGAAACCATCGAAACTTCCAATGGTGGTGTAGATCTGTCTTTATTTAATAATAAGATTCAAATCAATGCCGATTATTATGTTAAATATAATCGTAATATGTTGACCGCTCAAAACCTTCCTGCTGTTATAGGTATTGGTACACCCAGAAAAAATAATGGGGAATTAAAATCCTGGGGTTGGGAAGTTGAGTTAAGATATAAAGGGAAAATTGGTGCTGATTTTGTTTACTCTATTTCTGCCAATCTTTCTGATAATCAGAATGAATTGAGAAATTTTGCCGGTAGAAATATCGTTTCGGCTGGTACCGTAAATACCGTTGAAGGGTTTCCAATAAATAGTATCTTCGGCTTTAAAACAGATGGTTATTTCCAGAATGCTGATGAGGTAAAAGGTTGGGCATTTCAGGATAACAGAACGGGTGCAGGGGATGTAAAATATTTAGATCTCGACGGAAGTGGAAGAATTACCATAGGCGATGGGAATACTAAAAATATGGGCGATTTAGTCCATTTTGGTTCTACTTTACCTCGTTATTTATTTGGATCTTCTTTAAACTTTAGCTGGAAAGGAATCGATTTCTCTGTCTTTATTCAAGGTGTCGGTAAAAGAGTGTTCAGACCGGAAGTTCAAACTATTGCACCTCTCATGGTTTCCTGGAAACAGGCTTTGGGTATTCATAAAGATTATTGGACGCCTGAAAATCCAAATGCGCTTTATCCAAGACCTTTTGTAGGTGGCACACATAACTATCTTGTTTCTAATAAATGGTTGTTAAACGGTCAATATGCTCGTTTGAAAAATCTTCAAATTGGTTATACCTTACCCGATGCATGGACAGCAAAAGCAAAAATTTCAAGGGTTAGATTATTTATTTCTGCACAGGATATTTTCACCCTTTCTCGATTAGGTAATTACAAAGGTTATTTTGACCCCGAACAACGCGATAATGTAGAAAACGATTACCCGTTCTTTGCCACCGCTTCTTTTGGTGTCAATGTTAGCTTCTAAAATTTTAGATGCTTAGAAAACCGATTTTTTCATGTTTAATTTTTTTTCAGTATGAAATCAATTATAAATTATAGGTTCGCTTTTTTCCTGTTTCTTTTTAGTGTTTTTTCCTGTGAAGTAGAACGATTGCCAGAAACATCTATCAGTGACCAAACCTTTTGGAAATCAGAAACAGATTTGATTGCGGCAACAAATTACCTGTACATCTTTTTACCTGGCTTTAATAATGAAGATGTTTGGTCTGATGATGCTATTGGTTTGGCGTCAAACCAGATAAGCGATGGTTCCAGACTGGCACCCTCTACTGATGCCAATTATTCAGAACCATACAGACTTATTCGTGCCGCAAATAATATTATTGAAAAGGCACCTCTTACAGCCGCCAGCGTATCAGCAGCTACCATTGACAGATATGTCGCTGATGCCCGATTTTTCAGGGCTTGGGGCTATTTTTCTCTTGTTCAAAAGTATGGAAATGTTCCTTTGATTTTAAAAATATTGGAGGACGAATCTCCGGAATTAACAGAGGCTGCAAGTTCCAGAGATAAAATTTTTGATCAGATTTATCAGGATCTTGACTTTGCAGTGGCAAAATTACCTACTATGGCCGCGCTTGGGACAGCCAATTATGGAAAAATTTCACGTACAGCCGCTCAAGCTTTTAAAGCAAGGGTCGCTTTGTTTGAAGGTACCAGGTCAAAATTTCATGGTTATGGCGACCCAAATAAACATTTAAATCTTGCAGTGGAAGCCTCTAAAGCGGTTATCGATGGTAAACAACATTCTTTATTTGCAAATTATTTTGACCTTTTTCAAATGGCAGGAGAGGGTTTTGCAAATAAGGAAAATTTAATTGTCAAAGCTTATGGAGCTAGTTTGGCTGACAGGGTATTAACGCATACCTATTTTAGAGGTACACTTGAAAATGGAAATAAAAATCCAACAAAAAGTCTGGTTGATTCTTATGTTATGACGGACGGTTTACCTATAACCAAATCTCCATTATACAAAACGCCAGTAGTCTCAACCGACGTTTTTACAAATAGGGATGAAAGACTCTCTCATTCTGTGTTTAAAAAGGGTGACCCTTATATTTTTACAAGAAAGATATTTGATATCTCTCCTTTGGTCTTTCAAAAAACTGGCTTTTGCTTCAGAAAGTTTTCAAATATTGATGACTGGAATAATCAGGCTTCTTTTATAGATCGTCCAATTCTACGATATGCAGAGGTGCTTTTAACTTATGCTGAAGCTAAATTTGAACTTACCAATTCAATTACCGATGCGGATCTTAATATCTCCATTAATTTATTAAGAACCAGAGCTAAAATAGCAAAATTAACCAATGCTTTGGTTACTGATAATAATCTAAGCATGAGAGATGAGATTCGTCGGGAACGTCGTGTTGAATTAGCTCAAGAGGGACATAGATATTGGGATATCATTCGTTGGAAAATTGCTGAAATTGAATTGCCAAAACCAGTATTGGGAAATTTCTTCTTCAAAGCTGAATTCGGTACTGCAACCACGGTAAATCTTACCCCTGACAATTTTATTTTAGTAACCCCAGCTAGTTTTAGGAAGTTTAATCCAGCTAAAGATTATTTATGGCCAATACCATTAAATGAAATTTCTCTAAACCCTAATTTGAAACAAAATCCGGGTTGGTAATTTAACAACTTCATAAAAACCGTTTCGATAGTTAATCTGTCGAAACGGTTTTTTTTATGTAAATATTAAGCCATGAAACGCAATCTAATTTTAATTATTTCTTTTCTATGCAGTTTTAGCTGCCAGGATAAGATAACTGCCATTCCTAAAGACCCCCAGCCTCCTTTGATGGGTATCTTAAGTACTTTGAAAAAAGAGCATCCCCGGTTGATGCTTACTAATTCCCTGGTAGAAGAAATCAAATTAAAAAGAAAAAATGATGCTGTTTTAGATAAATATGCCCTGGCGGTGATTGCTTCGGCAAATGGCATTATAAATAAGGCGCCTTTAGTCAGAGTGTTAATTGGCCCCAGATTGCTAAGTGTTAGCCGTGAGTTATTGCATAGGGTAACAAATCTATCCCTCGCCTTTCATTTGACGTCCGATCCAAAATACCTTGATGCTGCAGTGAGTCAAATGAAAACCGTTTGCGCTTTTACCGATTGGAATCCTTCCCATTTTCTTGATGTGGCTGAAATGACCAATGGCGTGGCAATTGGTTACGATTGGCTTTATAATCACATGAAGAAAGAGGATATTGAATTGATTCGTTCTGGATTAAAAACGAAAGGGCTGGACGAATATAAAAAGGCTTATGATGCTGCCTGGTGGAGTAAAGGCGATAATAATTGGAATCAGGTGTGTCACGGAGGCCTCATTGTTGGTGCACTGGCCATTGCGGAGACGGATCCTTCTTATGCGACCACTTTTATCCCGAAAGCCCTAACAAATCTGCCTTATTCAAATAAATATTACGCTCCAGACGGTGCATGGTACGAAGGTCCCGGTTATTGGTCTTACGCTACAGAATATTTATCGTATGCCATGTCAGCTATGCAATCAGCTTTGGGAAATATGGGAAGTCTTGAAAGTACCAAAGGCTTGGAAAATGCAGGTTATGTTCCCATGATTTGTGCTGGTCCCTCTAATCTTATTCTCAATTTTGCTGATTCAGGAGAGAATTCAAAGGCAACGACTTCTCCTGCTATGTTGTTTTTAAGCAATATTTACAATAAACCTCTTATTGCCAATTATTTGCATGCTTATATTAAATCTTCAAACGCCTTAGCTAATCCTTTTCATGTTTTATGGTATAAGGCGCCTACTTCTGAACCTCTTAATATGCCCCTGGATCAATATCTTGATGGTGAAATTAATGAATTGGTGCTACTTCGAAGTAGTTGGACAGACCCCAATGCTACCTGGATTGGGATGAAATCGGGGGTGAACAGTTCGCCTCATGCTCATCTGGATTTGGGTAATTTTGAATTGGAAGCTGGTGGAGTGAGATGGGCAAAGGATTTAGGTTCAGATGATTATAATTTAGATGGCTATTGGACTATGGGAGTGAATGGAAAAAGATGGTCTTATTACCGTCTAAATTCTTTTAGCCATAATGTGCCTTTGCTGGGAAATAAAAATCAGTATGAGCTGGCAAAGGCCCGATTTATTCAGAAAGAGCTAAATGTGGTAAATCCTTCCGCAACGCTCGATCTGACAGAAGCCTACAAGGATTTTTCATCAAAATCTACGAGAAAAATTAGTTTGGCAGATCAAAGGAAAAATGTCATAATAGAGGATAATTTTTCCTTACTTAAACCAACGGAAGTGGCTTGGGGGATGCTAACGGGTAATACCATTGAACTTATAAAGGGAGGTAAAGCCATTTTGAGAAATGCAACAATTACTTCAAAATGGCTGGAATTGGAAATTATTTCACCCAAAGGAGCAGAATTTTCTGAGGAATCAGCTATTCAAAAAGCACCTGAAAAAACAAATGTCGGTCATTCCCGACTTATGGTTCGTTTGCCCAATCAAACTGGAAATGTGAATGTTACCATCAAAATGTCCTTAAAAAATTATTAATGCTGTGTCAATGAAAAATTTATCTTATTTCACCTTAATTTTCTTCTCATTTTTAGGGATGACCTTGAATGTAAATGGTCAGGATTTGTCCGATATAGCAAAATTAAAAATGCCCGACCATCCAAGAATTTTATGGTTTGAAGAGGATATCAATCCATTGGTTCAGGAAATATCAAAGGAGGTTCAGTGGCAGAAAATTCATAAGGCTATTCTGTCTGAAAGTGATAAAATGTTAAGTTTGCCAACGCTGGAAAGGATTCAAATAGGTAAAAGACTCTTAGATAAATCAAGAGAATGTTTGAAAAGGGTGTTTTATCTATCCTATTCCTATAATGTAACCCGCGATCCTAAATATTTGGAAAGAGCAGAAAAGGAACTGCTGAAGGTGTCAAATTTTACCGATTGGAATCCTTCTCATTTCCTGGATGTTGCTGAAATGACTATGGCTGTCTCCATCGGTTATGATTGGCTTTTTAAGCATCTTTCTGACAATTCACGAAGTATCATCAAGGAAGCTATTTTGAAAAAAGGCCTGGAGCCTTCCATGAATCCAAAATTCAATTCCTGGTTGAAGGCAACGCATAATTGGAATCAGGTATGCAATGCGGGCGTGACTTTTGGTGCATTAGCTATTTATGAGGATAATCCTGAACTTGCAAAAAGTATCATCCAGCGTTCCATTACGTCCATTAAGTTACCTATGGCCGATTATAATCCAGACGGGGCCTATCCGGAAGGTTATGGATATTGGGTTTATGGAACGAGTTTTAATCTAATGTTCCTGAGTGCCATTGAAAAACTATATGGACATGATTTTAATTTATCTGCCACGCCTGGCTTTTTAAAAACAGCAGCCTATTTTGAAAATATGGTGGGTACCTCAGGTAAAGCGTTTAATTATGCTGATGCTCAAGGTGGTGCGGGATTGACTGCCTCTGTTTTTTGGTTCGCAAATAAATCGAAAGATCCTTCTTTGTTGTATAATCAGGTTAAATACCTGGATAAAAAAGTAGGTGGCGATCGTTTGTTTCCAGCTATCATGATTTGGGGTAGGGGCCTAACTTTGTCAAATGTAAAGGAACCTTCAAAACTGATTTGGACAGGTCAGGGCCCCAATCCTGTGGCTTTGATGCGCAGTTCCTGGAGTGATTCAAAGGCTATTTATGTCGGATTTAAAGCGGGTTCTCCAAGCGTAAATCATGGTCACATGGATATCGGTTCCTTTGTTATGGATGCTATGGGGCAGCGTTGGTCCATGGATTTTGGCATGCAGGAATATGAATCATTAGAGTCTAAAGGTATTAAATTATGGGGTAAGGAACAAGGTTCTCAACGATGGGATGTATTTCGATATAATAATTTGGCGCACAGTACCCTAACCATTGATGGACAATATCAGAAGGTGGATGGCTATGCAAAAATAGATGGATTTACAGATTCTCCTGCCTTTTTAAGTGCTTTCAGCGATTTGACGTCTGTTTATAAAGGCCAGATTAACAAATTATCCCGAGGTGTTGCCATTGTTAATAAATCATACGTCGTAGTTAGGGATGAAATGGAAACCTCAGAAAATAGCAAGGTGTTGCGCTGGAATATGTTAACCCCCGCTCAGGTTGAATTAAATGGTAAGGGTCAGGCTGTTTTGTCACAAAATGGACAAAAAATGGTGCTAAAGGTATTAGAGCCCAAAAATGTAACGTTAAAAACCTGGACAACCCAGTCTTCTAAAGATTATGATGCTCCTAATCCAAATACCCTTTTTGTAGGGTTTGAAATGGAGCTTCCCAAAAATGCTAAACAAAATATAACCGTAGTCCTCGTTCCGGAATCTAATGAATTACCAGGGAAGAAGGATATTAAGCCCTTGAATCTTTGGAAAAAATAAATGGTTTCTATTCATTAAAATGATTTGAATGAAAAAATTCTTTCTTTTTTGTTGGCTTTTATTAGGCTTTACCTGTCTGAAAGCTCAGAATCCTGCCATGTATTTTGCCGATGAAACAGTTCCAGGCAGACCCTATGCAAAGGATCCGTATGTCATTTACTTCAAGCAAAAATACTGGATGTATTACTCTGCTCCCGATGCCCAGAAAAAGGAATGGCATATCGGTATCGCAACAAGTTCCGATCTGATTAAATGGGATAAAGTAGGGGATATTTTCGGATTAAAAGGAACAGCAGAGGAGAAGGGAATTTGTGCGCCAGGCGCTTTTCTAAAAGATGGTATCTTACATCTTTTCTACCAGACTTATGGTAATGGCAAATCAGACGCTATTTGCCATGCTACTTCTACAGATGGTATTCATTTTGAAAGAAATGCTACCAATCCAATTTTTCACCCAACACCAAGTGACTGGTCTTGCGGAAGGGCAATAGACGCTGAGGTTGTTTCTTATAAAAATCAGTTTTTTTTGTATTATGCCACGCGTGATACGAGTTATAAAATCCAACAGCAAGGGGGCGCTACAACCACTCTAAATTCTGATTTCTCAAAGAATAACTGGTCTGAGGTACCTGGTATGCCTATGTTAAAACCAACATTACCCTGGGAGAAAAATTGTATTGAAGCCGCTTCTTGTATCAAAAAGGGTAAATTTTTATTCATGTTTTATGCCGGTGCCTATAATAATGAACCACAACAAATAGGTGTAGCAAAAAGTAAAGATGGTATCCATTGGGAAAGAGTTTTTACATCGCCTTTCCTGAAGAATGGTGAACCGGGTTCCTGGAATGAAAGTGAAAGTGGTCACCCTCATATTTTAAAGTCACAGGATGGTAAATACTATCTTTTTTATCAGGGGAATAAGGATAAAGGAAAAAGTTGGTATATTTCAAAAGTTGAAATTGGTTGGAAAAAGGGTCTGCCCTTTCTGAAATAATAAATAATTGGATGATGAAAAAGTTCCTATTGATATTTTTATGTCTCGCTCATTACATTTCATGGGCTCAAATCACCCCAAGACATATTTTGGAGAAGGCTTACTCCATTGAAAAGGTGAAAGAAACCCTTATTCCTTTAAAGGATTATAAACCCTATCCAACATCAGTGGAAGATTGGAAAAAAGTGGTTCCGGATTCTATCATTCAACAAGTGATAAAAAATGGTGAAGAGGCTTTATCCTCTCCATTTGAACCTATTTCTGGTTCTATGTCTCTCGATTTCGTTAGGTCTGGCGATAGATCCGTTCACGGAAAATTATCTTTTGGGAAACGAAATAGATTGACTGCTCTCATTTTAGCTGAAAGTGTAGAAGGTAAGGGTAGATTTATGGAGGCTATTTTTAATGGAATATGGTCTATTTGTGAAGAGAGTTTTTGGGGAGTTCCTGCTCATATTAGTGGTACTGGTTTGCCCGATGTCGAAAATCCTGTGGTTGATCTTTTTTCTGCAGAAACAGCTTCCGTTTTGGCCATGGCTGATTATTTTGTAGGGGATAAACTGGATAAAATCAATAAACTCATTCGGAAACGTATCTATTTTGAAACAAACCGGCGAATATTCATACCTATGACCACCAATTCAGATCGTTATGGCTGGATGAGCAAAACGCGTCCGGTAAATAATTGGAATCCCTGGATTATGTCCAATTGGTTGATGAGTACCTTGCTTTTAGAGCAAAATGATCAAAGACGTGTAGATATGGTTTATGCAGCCATGAAGGGACTTGACCTATATATCAATGGGTTAGGAGAAGATGGTGGTTGTGACGAAGGGCCTAGTTATTGGTTTGCCGCAGGAGGAAGTGTTTTTGATTGTTTGGAACTTTTGGATAAATCTACGGCTGGTAATATCAATATTTATAAGGAACCTATTATTCAAAAAATGGCGGCTTATGTTTATAAGGCGCACATTGATGGATTTTATTTCACCAATTTTGCCGATGCAGATCCCGTGTTAAAACCTGACGGTCTCATGCTCTTTAGATTTGGAAAAGCGCTAAAAGATGAAAATATGATTCAATTTGGACAGTGGGCTAACCTGAATTTTAATCGCTTCGAGGTAAATGGTAACCAAAGGATGAGGACCATTGAAAATATGATGACCATCAAAGATATACCGTCGCAGACAACCTACCAAACTGTTCAGGATGCCTGGATCAGTGATATTCAGGTGATGACTGCCCGATCGACTAATGGTTTATATCTGGCAGCCCATGGTGGGCACAATGCGGAAAGTCATAACCATAATGATGTGGGCGATTTTATTGTTTATGCCGACGGTAAGCCGATGTTAGTAGATGCTGGAAGAGGTAACTATACTGCCAGGACTTTTTCAAGCAAGCGATACGATCTTTGGTTTACTCAATCAAATTACCATAATCTTCCAATAATTAATGGCATAGGACAAAAAGAGGGTAGGAGTTTTGAAGCTGGTAATGTCACTTGTCAAATGAATGAAAAATCTGCCACGCTTCAAATGGATTTGGCAATGGCTTATCCTAAAGAAGCTAAAATTAATAAATGGCTGAGAACTTTAACGCTACAAAGGGATAAGGAAAAAATCATTTTAGCTGATGATTATGTATTGGAAAATATTCCATCGTCTTTACAACATATTTTTATGACCGTTTGTGAGGTAGATATGTCTATACCTGGTAAAATTCTACTTACCAGTCAGTCCAGTGAAACCCATAAAGAAGCTAATCCAACCCGTCTGCTCATCGAATATAATCAGGCGTTATGGTCTGTTTCAACTGATTTCCCTTCTACTGAGGGAATGGAATATTCAAGTTTTAAGACAAAATGGAATGGAAGTCAGGTGCAGCGTATTCTGCTAACTTCCAGGAGATTGGACGCAAAAGGTAAATATCAGTTTACTATTTTTAAAGGCTAGGGTTGTTTTTTATAAAAATAAAAAGTAACTTTGTATTTCAAAGTACTTTAAATGAAAAATGAAACGGATTATTTACGGGATATAGGGGAGATTCGAAGTTTGATGGAACGTTCTTCAAAATTCATTTCCCTTTCAGGGTGGGCAGGTATTTTTGCAGGAATATATGCGTTGGTTGGTGTCTATGTGGCTATAACTTATTTACATTTTAATCCTCAATCTCTTTATCTCGAGAAAGGAGAAGCGCAGAATAATTCCATTGACTTTTTACCTGTCGTTTTATTGGCTTTGGTTATTTTCTTTTTAGCTATTACCACAGCTATATACTTTACCCGGCAACGGGCTAAGAAAAAAGAAGAAATACTTTGGACGCCCGCGGCAAGAAGGTTATTGGCAGAGGTATCTTTGCCTCTTATTATTGGTGGGATCTTACTATTGATTTGCTTATCCAAAGGATTGATTGGTTTTTTGGCACCTCTTTCTCTATTGTTCTATGGAATAGCTCTTTTTACGATTAGTAAGTTTACTTATGTTGAGGTTAGGGTATTAGGATTGATTGAAATTGTCTTAGGATTGGCAGGCGCTTATTTCGTAAACTGGGGCGTACTTTTTTGGGCCATTGGTTTTGGCGTCGTTCATATCGTTTATGGTATCTATGTATATTTTAAATACGAAAGGTGAAAATATCAATAGATAGTTTGCAAAAGGCTTTTGAAAGTCGCGTCCGATTAGGTATCATGTCCATTCTTATTTTGCATGACTGGGTTGAATTCGTAGAGCTAAAAGAATTGTTAAAGGTGACGGATGGTAATCTGGCCAGCCACCTCTCAGCACTCGAAAAATTATATTTTATTCAAACCAAAAAGCAATTTATTGGAAACAAACCTAACACCAGCTATACTGCTACTAAATTGGGCAGAGAGTCTTTTGGAAATCACTTGAGTGCTCTCGAGGACTTAATTAAAGGTTTCTCCAGGTAATTTTTTTATTTAATAACTTTGAAATACAAAGTACTTTAAACTATTTTTATATGAAAAATGAATTGAATGATCTGTTGGATCAACCAAAGGAATTGGAGACATTGTATAGAAACAATAAGGTTCAGTTCAAGCAAGCTTTTTTAGATCTTTATCCGCTTATTAAAGACAAACCACTAGCTGAATTTTGGCTTCATCGCCTAAATTATGAAGAAGAGGAAATTCAATGGGGTTCTAAAAAAGAACTAATATTCGTTTTAATAGCTGCTTTAGTGGCTGGATTAATAGCTAAAATGCCTGCTTATACAGGTATTGGAGAGGAATTCTTTTATACCAGGAATATTGGGTTTATTGTTTTTCCTACCTTAATAGCTTACTTCGCATGGAAAAATAATTTTAGCCTCAGTAAATGGATCATATTGTCACTCATTTCTTTGGTATCTCTGCTTTTTATTAATCTTTTTCCAAATAATCCGCAAAGTGATACCTTAACCCTTTCTTGTATTCATTTACTCCTCCTTCTATGGTCTGCCTTGGGTTATTCCTTCGTTGGGGAGACCAAAAATACCCATAAAAGACTCGATTTTCTCCGTTTCAATGGTGACTTTGTGGTTATGAGCACCCTGATTCTCATAGCAGGAGGTATAACCACAGGTATTACCATCGGTCTTTTTTCTCTCATTGGTTATGAAATAGAGACCTTTTATTTTGAAAATGTAGTTGTTTTGGGATTGGCTGCCGTCCCATTAATAGCAACCTATCTGACACAGACTAATCCCCAATTGGTAAGTAAAGTCTCTCCAGTCATTGCAAGAATATTTAGCCCAATCGTCTTAGTAATTCTAGTAATTTATCTGGGCGCCATTTTTTATTCTGGAAAAGACCCTTATAATGACAGGGAATTTTTACTTCTATTTAATGCCTTGTTGATCTGCGTTATGGCACTTATATTTTTTTCCGTAGCTGAAGCAGGCAAAACAGAAAAAAGTAAGCCAGAAAAATATATCCTTTTTATGTTGTCTGCGATAACCATTATCGTAAATGGCATCGCTCTTTCTGCCATTTTATTCAGAATTTCTGAGATGGGTATAACACCGAATCGTTTAGCCGTTTTAGGGACCAATATATTGATTCTTATAAATCTAATTCTGGTTACAGTGAAATTGTATGGCGTGTTGGTTCAAAAAAGAGATATTGCAACAGTAGGAAGCCAAATTGCGGTTTTTCTTCCTATTTATACCCTCTGGACTATTATCGTAACCTTTATTTTACCTTTTATCTTTCAATTCAAATAGATAAATTCAGATGCAATGCCAGCAATAGCATTGCATCTGAATTTTTGACCTATTTCTTCCAATCCATATATCTCTGATATAAATGTCCAGCTTGTGGATAGGCGCTTTGGGGACTCATGAAATGGGAGAATTCGAAGGTTATAGCTTTTTCAACTCCTGCTTTTTGTGCCGCCTCCAACTTAAGCTTTAATTTTTCCCATTTTATTGGTAAAAACTTGATGGGCATATCGCGATCAAAACTTTCTGCATTGGTCCAGCAACGCATTCCATAACGGTCTGCCAATAATTTGTTCACATAAAAGTAATCGGCCAATTCATCGTAATCGGCATGTCCGTCTTGAAAAGCTACAATATCAACAACCTCCTTAATACCATCAAATATTTCGTTCCACTCTTCTTCGTGTTGTTTCAAACTCACCGCGTCATTTTTTATCAACGAACTTTCCTGAGCTAAAATAGCTTTTTTCCCATCGATATAGGGCGATATCAAAGTGGGTAATCCGTTAGATATATCTTTTACACGACGACCTAAATCTTGATATAGGGATATAATTTTTCCTGTTTTTCGGCTTACCTCTTGACTTAGATACCAACCTTTAAACGCAGGAAAATGTCCATACAACTTCCACACTTCGTCAACTACCCTTAAGTTTATGTCAATTTCGCTCGCAAAATCGCCTTTATCCCACCAATATTTCCCAGAATCATATAAACCGAAATAGAATGAAAATCCATATTTTTCTGCTAAGGTAAGGTACATTTCAACGAGATCAATAGGTGGCGAATAGGCGCCTTCTCTCTCTGTTAATACCTTTGAGGGGTAGGTAATCCATCGTCTGTAACCGCAGCGAATGAGTATAACGGTGTCAATACCCATTGCTTTCATGTGCTGAAAATCTTTGTCCCACTCCTTTTGACTCCAGTTTTGGTGGGGAATATCGTGACTTATTTCGTCGAGAAAAGTACCTGTAATGTGCATGATTTAAATTAATTTTTCTTCTTCGTCTATACGGTCAAACCAGTTTATTTTAAGCAAATAAGTGGTTAGTAAAAATAAAATAAGACTTACGGCAATCCCTATATTATGTCTTAACATAAAATACATGGGTAATACGACTTGACTCATTTGCCAGATGATACCAATCACTACGTTAAAGGAGTCCTTTTTGAAGGTTTTATTGCCAATAAAAGTTGGGTCAAGTTGCTGAATTTTAGCAATTACAGGTTTCCAAAACCCCCAGGGACGTGTTTTTTTATAAAAATGTATTAGCACTTCATCAGATTCTGCCGGGTACAATAAAACGCCGGCAAAACAGCCTGCTAAAGAAAATATTAATAGAATAGGGAATAAATAAATGGGAGGGGTGTTCGGAAAGATTAAAGGTAAGAAGGTGCTTCCAATCAGACCTGCTAACATTCCCCCAAAATACCCGTAACCATTAAATCGCCACCAGATCCATTTTAACATATTCGCTGCAGCATAACCTCCATAGAGTGCGGAAGTTATCCATAAAGTAAGCGTATTTATGCTATTACCCAAAAATCCAAATATAATGCCTATGATGACCAAGGCTATACTTGCTACGTAACTATATTGAAGATAAGTTTTTTCAGAGGCATTTGGATTAATATACTTTTTATATAAATCGTTGACCAAATAAGCCGGTGCAGCATTGATAAATGCGGCGAAAGTACCCATAAAAGCAGCGAGTAGTCCGGCTAATAATAATCCCCGCCAACCGTGAGGTACAAATTTTTCCATAGCCATAGGCAGAACTTGCTCGAAATCGATGGATGCACCCATTTGGGCTATTTCAGGCTTCAAATAGACAACGCCTAAAACGCCGAAACCGGCAACCATTAGATATCTTGGTATGTATAAAACCAAAATGGTTAAGGCACTCATTTTTGCCGCTTCGCCTGTCGTTCTTGTGGAAAGTATCCGTTGCATATCGTAACTTGGTACCGGGCCAGCAAGACTGGCAAATATACCCTTGAATATCATCATTCCAATCAATAATCCAAATAACTCAAAACCGTCTGTTTCAATTTTTGTATTTACGGAATCTAAATATTGACTCCAGTCCAGATTCAGTTTCCACCCGAAAAATAATTCATCCCATCCCGATGGCGTTGCGCTTTGTATCGCTTCTCCAGTCGTGGAGGTGTAGGCAATATAGCCAACAATAAAACATGAAATTGTCATGATGACAAATTGTAAAACCTCGGTGGCCACTACACTCCACATGCCTCCCTTAATCGTATATATAGTTGTTATTCCTATGATTACTAAAGCGTATCCCTGTTCACTCGTTATGGATAGGGGTCCAAGAGTAGCAGACATATCCCATGGAAAAAATATAGCAGCAAATTTTCCAATACCTTCAAAAAAATAAGCGATGAAGCCGAAAACACTGATAATGGCAAATATAGTTACAATAATATGTGATAATCGACTTCCTTTTCCTTCGCCAAACCTGAAAGTTATCCATTGAGCACCTGTCAATACACCAGACCGTCGTAACCAGATCGCCAGAAAGATAAAGACGAAAACCTGATTCCAAACGGGCCATAACCAGGGAATCCAGGCGCTCTTTAAGCCGTAAACAAATAATATGGTGACTGTCCACATAGTTCCAGAAATATCAAACATCCCCGATGCATTCGATAGACCTAAATAATACCATGGAATAGTATTTCCCCCTAAAAAGTAAGATTTAATATTTGTGTTTGCCTTTTTAGCAATCCAGAAACCAAAAATTAAGGTGACTAGAAGATAAATCAGGACAATCCCTAAATCAAGGGCAGATAATTTCATAATGTTGTTATTTTAGGCGTAAAATACCGAAAAATCTTAGTAAAACCAGAAACGCAGGACAAATGCTGTGCTGTATTGTGACTTACTTTGGTTTAATGATTTTACCAAGTTTGTTAATAGGATAAACTGCGAAAGGATTCACGATATTATCGATGGCAACAGCGGCGGTTCTTCTGGAAATAGGTTCATTTTTATTGTATTTTAGAGATAATTGAACACAAACTCCTCTGAATTCCGTTTCAACAACCGCTAAATCTTTAGTAGTTATCTGTGATAGGACCTCGCAAAGTTTTCCTTGCGTGATAGGTCCTTCTTCTAATGAAAAGGGAGGTAAACCAAAGGCAGATGCGCCTTTTTTTAACTCATTACCTGTGTAGATGGAGTCTGGATAAAACCAGGTTCTATTAGCCCATAAATAGGGCTCGCCAACGCCTCGAATAAATCCCGTTGCTCCAACCCTATTTATTTCCTGAAATTGAGGGTCTTCGGGTGGAACATCATAATAAGGCATAAGATAACCTTTCCAATCAAGTATCGTTTGTTGCACTTCCCGGATATTCACCTCGGCTGGCTGGAGATTCCTTTTTACAGCAATGGCTCCAATAATTCCCGCAGCTTGTCCAATTTGTAATACAGCGGGTTGCAGTCGGGTAGATCCATTGACTATATTTGAAACCGAAATGGGTTTGTCTGCCACAATAAGTCCTTCTGTTTCTTTAGGAATTAAGGCACCAAAAGGGATGGAAAATGAGGGCACTTTAGGAAAATCAATCTCTGGTGCGTTTGGGTATTTGTCGTGGTGATGGTCAATGGGGTAGTCTCCCACCGCAATACCTGTTCTATATAAAGGAGATTCCTCCCTGAAGGGTTCTAAAATGTGGTTGACGTCCATTCTGACCAATCCCTGAAGTCTTCTTCCTTCTCTGTGATAAGGCAAAAATGGGAAATAATCGGGCGTTGGATATTCATCCTTCGCAAACCCCAGCTGTTTAAAACCCAGTTCCGTTTGCATGTAATAAATAAAACGTAAAGTTACTTCTTTAGCAGCTGTAAACGCTTTTTCACGCTCTTTAGGAGACATGTTGATAACGTTAAGATACATATCATTGCCCTCAATGGGCCAGTTTATCAAGTATTTATTATTGGGAAGTTTCGCATACGAAAGTAACTGCTCGCAGGTGACCAAGTTAGGTTTTTCAGGACAAAAATCTCTGCAGGAACAATGAAATTCCTGTGGATCATAATTTTTGGGTTTTGGAAGGGTCATATCCGCATCTTTGCCATAATCTGCTAAAATGGCCACGAAGGTCAGATCTTGGATAATGGGCAGATCAGAAGCTAAGCCCATTTTTTCACCCGTTTTTTCCTTCGATTCCATACCTACATCAAACGGAGCTTTTAATTGAGCAAATACATCGCCTAAGTCAGTTCCATCAATGAGAATTTTACAGTTTACCCGATAATTTGTCTTTCCATCGAAAATTTGGATTTGCCATTTATTATCTTTTTTTCGTATGCTTGACCAGGTAGATCTTTTTTTAACTTCCAGCATTTTTACTGACGCAGCCATTTCGTCGAATATCCTGGCGCCAACATGAGGTTCAAAATGCGTATTACTTACCCAACCTGTTTCCAATGCTTTAGCACCACCATAGTGACTCCTTAATTTTTCACGAAATTCTCCCCATATTCCCGCTGGCATTTTATTATTTCCATCAATAGCACTAACACCGGCCGCTGTCAGCATGCCACCAAGCCAAGGAGAGGGTTCAACCAACAAAGTCTTAACGCCAAGTCTTCCCGCTTGAATGCCCGCTGCCGTTCCTCCGGTTCCTCCCCCAAGGACTACTACATCATATTCGGCTGTATTTTGACTGCGCACCGGTGATAGAAAAATCAACATAGAGAAGAGGCAAATCAGGATTGGCTTCATAATTTTTTTTACATTCATTATAAAATGATTAATTTAGTATCGAAAAATAATACATTTAAATCAATGAAAAGATATCCTTGCGCTCTTTTTTTTTAATTACTTCTCCTTTTGTAATCTATTTACCCCTAATGTTCTCTGTTTTTCTAAATTTGTCCAAAGTCAATATGATGGTTTTTAGGAAATAAATAGGGTTGATTCAGAAACCGTATATAAGTTTTTGTAAATCAAAAAATCAATAGAGATTCCTCATTGTAAAAAGATATCGAACTAAACTTTTTTCGCATTGGGTGGCCCGACACACTGGCGACCGCTTCGCAACCAAAAGAGCTAAAATTTCCTTCCTGCACTGACAGGTAATCTAGAGAATTTCAATTACTTTTTACTTTGAAAAACGGGATATTAAGAAGGAAAAGACTATTTTAGAGGATTAATATTTTCGCCACCTGAATATAATTAAAGAGGTTCTTTAAGAATAGGGATTTATTGAAAACAGATAAAAAATAATAATGCTATTAGATAACGAAAATGAAAATCTTAAAGTTCATGAATGGATTTCATTATATACCGAAAAAGGTAAGTTGGATATTGTAACTGGCTATTTCACCATTGCAGCGCTGGCTTGGCTTTCTAAACAAGTAAATGATAAGATTTCTGAATTCAGATTAGTTTAAGGAGACATTGTTAATATAGATACTGAAAATAATAGACCACTTGATTTACTCAATGAAAATATTACCGTTGAAGCCTCTTTAAAGTTGAGTAGTTTATCGCAGGAAGCTGTAAGATTTTTAAAACAAGACAAAGTAAAGTCAAAAACGCTAGAACCAAATTTTTGTCATGCAAAAAGTTATTTGTTTGACCCTGAAAAAATGGACGACAGAAATAAATATTTCATTTCGGGAAGCTCAAATTTAACTGAAGCAGGCATTGGACTAAAAAGAACAAATAACATAGAGTTAAACATAGCAGAAACAGGAAACAATAATCAATACAAAGAATTAATTGACTGGTTTGAAAAACTATGGGTTAGACCTGAAGCTCATAAAGAAAAAACAATTTTAGCTCCAAACAATACTTCTTTTAAAATTGATTTCAAACAATATTTAATTGATGAAATTGAACGAATATTTATCAAATATACTCCCAGAGAGCTTTATTATAAAGTACTTTTTGAATTGTTTGGCAATCAAATGATGAATACTGAAAATGATCCTGATTTTAACAGACAGATTGGTCGGTTAGAAAACTCAACCATATTCAACATACTCTACGAGTTTCAAAAAAAAGGTGTTTTAAGTTTAATAAAAATGCTTCAAAAATATAATGGAGCCATTCTAGCTGATGCCGTTGGTCTAGGGAAAACCTGGAGTGCATTGGCAGTTATGAAATTTTTTCAATTACAAGGACGTGAAGTTATTCTTCTGTTCCCTAAAAAATTAGATAATAATTGGAGGCGTTACCTTAAATATCAAGACTCAAGATTTGAAAAAGATCAGTTTGATTTTTTTATTCGTTTTCATACAGATATGCATGAAGATAGAGTGGATAAATACACAGATAGAGCAGATAAACTATTCACCAATGACAAGCCAAAACTTTTTGTAATTGATGAAAGCCACAATTTAAGAAATGATAAATCTAATAGATATAAGTTTCTATTGGAACAAATACTTAAAAGAAATGAGGATGTAAAAGTATTATTGCTATCAGCAACGCCTATCAATAATTCATTAAATGACATTCGCAACCAATTCAAATTAATGGTTCAAGGAAATGTTAATGGATTTGAAGAAAGTTTAGGAATTAAAAACCTGGATTATTTTTTCAGAACGGCTCAAAAAGTTTTTAATGAATGGAGAGAGTACCCAAGTCCTAAAATTGGTGATTTTATAAAAAAACTTCCTGCTAATTTCTTCACGCTAACGGATTCTTTAATAGTGGCAAGAACTAGAAAAATGATCGATGGCAAACAAACGGGATTAACTTTTCCAATTAAAACAAAACCGGTTAATTTGTTTGTTACGCCAAGTCAATTAGGAAACTTTGAATCATTCGAAGAATTATTTGACCATTTTCCTCCTATGCTTTCAGGTTACCAGCCTTCATTCTATTTAGAAGATGACAAAACAGAAGGTAAAGATGTTTTATATGACGAACGACAACGAGACCGTTTTTTGGTTAAAATGATGTATATCTTAATGGTAAAAAGATTAGAGTCCTCTTGGTATTCTTTCGATTCAACCGTTGGTAAAATTAAAGATCATCATCAAAATGCGCTTGATAAAATAAAAGCATATCAAAATGGAAAAGTAAATAGCGGTGTTGTAAGTGAAAATGAAATTTTACGACCTGGTAACTTTAAATCAGAAGACGATAAGCTGGAAACCTTAATTTCCCAAATCAATAAGAAAAAAGGCTCAAACGAAAATAATAACAATCCTAAAGTTGTCATTTTTACAGTATATCGAGATACTGCTCAATATTTATTTAATCAACTTAAAAATAGAGGATTTGAAAAGGATGCAATGATTTCAGGGTCAGGTTCTCAAACAACTGATTCAGATGAAGAAACCAAAAACTTCGAACCAATTCTTGAACGGTTTGCTCCTTTTACAAAACTGTTCATGGAAAAAGAATGGGATTTTAAATCTATAAAAACTGGCATTGAAGCCTATCATGAATGGATAGAATGGGTGGCAAAAAATCATACTAAGACTTATGCTAAAATTCAAAAACCAATTGATATTTTAATTGCTACGGATGCCCTAAGTGAAGGTCAAAATCTTCAAGATGCTGATATGGTAATTAACTATGATATTCATTGGAATCCTGTTAGGATAATCCAAAGAATGGGACGAATTGACCGTTTAGGTAGTCCTAATACTAAGATTTTTGGCATCAATTTTTGGCCTTCTAATAATATTAATTCATACCTGAATCTCCAAGGGAGAATTGAACAACGAATGGCAGCAATGAAACTTGCGGGTGCTGAAGTTGATGCTCAATTCTCTGATAGTTTCAAGGAAATGATCCATGATGAATCTCTTGACCAAAGGATGAAGCATCGAATGATGGAACAAATGCAAGTTACCTTCGATGATTTAGATGGGCAAGATACCTTTGGCTTTGACGATTTATCTCTGGAAAGCTATAGACAAGATTTATTAGAAGAATTTAATAAAGACAAAGCAAAATATTTAAAAATGCCAAAAGGCATTTATACTGGATTTAATGCCAATAAAAGTATTTGCAATGAAAACGGACTGATAGCATTATTAGGCTTTCCCTCAAAACCACCAAAAACAATCAATCATGAATACAAAGTTTTTGATTTAATATACATTGATAAGAAGGGCAAACAAGTTTTATTGAATCAAAAAGAAGTTCTTGATGCGCTCACACATCATAAAGACAAGGACAGATTCGTACCCGAAAGCATTGATAAAGGGGATGAAATTGCTATAAAAGAGTTGGTCAGCGCTTTAAAAGCTTGGTTAGATATACAGGCCATTGATGAGCAAATAATGGAAGATGGCACTGTTAAAAAGGTGATGGGTGCCGAAGCAAAAGATTTACTTTCTAAACTCCGGAAAGGTGATAAAAATGCTTTATCTCGTGTAAAGCAAAACATAAAAGTGGAGGGAAAATTCCAACTAGATAATTTCGATTTAATCCTTTGGTTTTTAGTAACAGTATGAAAATAGATAAAGAATATAAAATTTGGATTACTTCACTAAAAGACAAGATCTGTTCAATAAAGATCAAAGCTGCCATTGCAGTAAACGTAGAAATGATTCTTTTGTATTGGGATATTGGAAAGTCAATTGTTGAAAAGCAGAAAAATAAGCATTGGGGTGCTGGTCTTATTAAACAAATGGCAAAAGATTTAAAAAGTGAATTGCCTGGAGTTAGTGGATTTTCGCAGTCTAACTTGTATGTAATGAGACAGTTCTATTTGTTTTATCACAATACTGAAATATTACAGCAACCTGCTGGAATATTTCATACTGGACTAAGTGAAGATGAAAATAAATTTTCCCAGCAAGCTGCTGGAATATTAAGTAGCAATTCCATATTAGTCAAAATCCCATGGTGGCATCACCAAGTGATACTTAGTAACTGCAAACATGAAAAAGATGCGCTATTCTACATTCAGCAAACCATATTCAATAATTGGAGCAGGAATGTACTGCAAATTCAAATAAAGAGCAATCTGTTTCAAAGACAAGGTAAGGCAATAAATAATTTTGAGCATACCCTGCCAAAACCCCAAAGTGACCTCGCAAGAGAAACACTCAAAGATCCTTACAAATTCGATTTCTTAACATTGGAAAGTGATGTGCAAGAGTTGGAATTAGAAAAACACTTAACCGATAATATTACTAATTTTTTATTGGAATTAGGCAAGGGTTTTGCTTTTATTGGTCGACAATATCCGCTTCAAATTGGAAATAAAGAAAGGCGGATTGATCTGTCATTTTATCACACTCGCATGCACTGCTATGTGGTAATTGATCTGAAAATGGGCGAATTTGAACCTGAATTTGCCGGTAAAATGAACTACTATCTTTCAGCAGTTGATGATTTATTGAAAATAGAAATGGACCAACCAAGCATTGGTATTATTCTTTGTAAATCAAAAGATTCTTTAGATGTAGAATATGCATTTAGAGATATTATGAAACCATTAGGCATAAGCGAATTTACCTTCAATGAACTGCCTGAAGAGTTACAAAGTAATATGCCTACAGTGGCTGAATTAGAAAACGAATTACAAAAATTTCAATAGATGAATCTGCAAATATTTAATCAGATAGCATTTCTTCCTGCAATAAAAGCACTTTTTAATTGGTTAAAAGTCCCTATTAATTTTGTTACAGATGAACCAACTTCTGCGAAGGAAATTTTAAAGGACACTTTCAAAGAAAATGAAACATTCAATCTAATAAACGATGTATATTTCGTAGGCATGGTTGATAATGCTGCTTTCAAAGGTAATAGTTCTTTGGCTGTTTCGACTATTAAGTCCGATTATGATGGTGTTTTGATTTTTGGCGTAACGCTGAAGGATAGACCTAACAGTCTTTTACCAACGCGCGCTCAATTGGCCGAAATATCAAGAGCTTTTAACCGTGAGTTTTATTATACGCCAGTAGTTATTGTCTTTAAGTATAGTAAACATATTGCTTTTGCCAATACAGAAAGGTTAAAGTATAAACAAGAATGGCGTGAAGGAGAAAAGGCAGGAAAAGTAAGCCTGCTTCGAGATATCAATATTGAAACACCACATTCAGGTCATGAACGCATTTTATTGGAATTAAAAATCCCAGTATTCGGTAAAAATCAAGTAGATTCTTATGCAAAACTTTATGCCTATTGGCAAGAAGTTTTTAGCGTTAGCGTTCTTAATAAAAAATTCTACCAAGAACTTTCTACCTGGTATTTCTGGGCTACTAAACACGTTACATTTCCTGGCGAACCAACCATTGCAGATGCTCATCGTAAAAATGCAAGAATTGAAGATTTATTGCAAGAACATAAAGCAACCAATGTAATACGAATGCTAACCCGATTGCTTTTTGTTTGGTTTATCAAAGAGAAAAAACTAATTCCAGAAGAATTATTTGAATTAAAAACTCTTCAAGAGGATATTTTGAATGAAATTTCACCCTATCATGATGAAACAAGCATGTTTAAAGGTGTAAATAAGGACAGTGTTTACTATAAAGCCATTTTACAAAATTTATTTTTTGCTACATTAAATTGCCCCATACAAGGTGATAATTTAGATACCAGAAAGAGGGGTTTTAGAGGGGAAGGCTATGGTACACACAGAGGCATTGATTACTTATTACGGTATAAACAATATTTTAAAAACCCCGAAAAATTTCTTGAAAAACTGAACGAAACAGTTCCTTTTTTAAACGGAGGCTTGTTTGAATGTTTGGACGAAAAATTCAATAATACCTATATCGATGGCTTCTCCGACCACATGACAAAAGGGGAAAAACTTATTGTACCCGACTATTTGTTTTTTGGTGTTTCGGAAGAAGCAGATATTAGTGATGTGGTGGGTATTGACGATAAAAAGTACAAAAATGCAGCAGTAAAGGGTTTAATCAATATATTAAAATCATACAAATTCACCATTATAGAAAATACTCCCATTGAGGAAGACGTAGCCCTTGACCCAGAATTATTAGGTAAGGTGCATTTCCAATGGGTATTTTACAAAAAATGGTGCATATTCTTCAAAAACTTGACTCTGACAATAAAATTTGGAAAGAAGTACAATTGCAAAAAGCAGAACAAGAATCTAAGACTGCTTTTGAAATTGAAGACAAACAAGCAAGGCAAGATCAGTTACTGGAAATTAATGAAGCATTTGACCAAAGTATTAATGACCCCGATTATGCCCGTAAATTATTTCTCATTGAAAACTGTATTTATGGGGTAGATATTCAGCCCATTGCTATTCAAATATCTAAATTGCGTTTCTTCATTTCATTGGTAGTAGAGCAAAAGGTTAACCCTGAGAAAATCAATTTTGGCATTCGGCCTTTGCCTAATCTTGAAACTAAATTTGTTGCAGCCAATACATTGATTGGAATTGAAAAACCGAAAATTGGTGACCAATTAAACATGTATAGTACCGATGGCTTAAAAAAATTAGAAACGGAACTAAAAAAAGTCCGCAGTAAACTCTTTAGTGCCAAAAGCAAAGATACTAAAATTAAATACCGACAAAGAGACGAAGAACTAAGAAACCAGATTGCCGAAGAATTAGAAAAAAGCGGATGGAAAGGAGATACTGCTCAAAAACTGGCTGGCTGGGATCCCTACAACCAAAATGCTTCTTCTCCCTTTTTTGACCCGGAATGGATGTTTGATGTTAAGGAGGGGTTTGATGTGCTGATTGGGAATCCGCCATACATAAATATTTCAAACCTTAAACCTGATGAATATCGTTTAGAGTTGCGGAACAAATTTCGTTCTGCAAAAAATAAATCAGATACTTATGCATTCTTTTTAGAGCAAGGATTTAATTTACTTAAATCACAGGGGACTCTTAGTTACATCATCCCCCAAACTTGGAAGGCAACTGATAGCTTTTCCAAACTTCGTGAAATCATTTTCAAAGATAAGTCAATTTCCAAAATTGTTGATTTAGAGTTTGGAACTTTTGATGCAATAGTAAAACCAATGGTTGTTGTTATTTCAAATGCTTTTGGAAAGTATAGTTCCATTGAAGTTTTCAATGACTCTTTTGAAAAAACATCTGAAATAAAAATCTCTGAAGTTCTAAAGGATTCTACTTTGTCTATTAATACTACTCTCAATAAAGAACAAAAAAGAGTTTTTCAAGTTATTGAAAAAGACAGTGTCCCTCTTGAAAATATTATTCAATTTTCCAGAGGAATTAAAACGAGTGACGATAGTAGATTTATACATACTTCAGCAAAGAATAAAGATTACAAAAAAGTTTTTAGAGGTAAGAATATTAAAGGTTTTGAAATGAACTGGAATGGCGATTATGTTTGGTATAGACCTGATTTGATGAAAGAAAAAGTTGGTTCAGTTTCTCACACCAAAGAGTTTTTTGAAGTTCCTCAAAAACTTGTTACGCAAAGAGTAAACAGTTCAATGCAACTGCTTTGTGCTTACGATGACAACAGAAATTATTTTCTTGATACAACTAATGTTTCCAGATATGAAACTTGGGATAAAAAAACATCACTTAAATATTTGTGTGCAATTCTGAATTCCAAAGTGATTAATTATTGGTATTGTAATAAGTATTTAATGCCGACAATTGGAATTTACGAAATGCACACCATACCAATCAAAAAAGCAAAAGACCAAAAACCATTCATCACCATAGTTGACAAAATACTTAAAGCGAAAGAAGAAAACGCAATGACAGACACAAGTCAATTGGAAAAGCAATTAGATGAAATGGTTTACAAATTATATGAATTAACAGAGGAAGAAATAAAAATTGTGGAAGGAAGAAAATAAAGCTATGAGCAAAAAAATAAAACCTACAAAAGAGGGCTTCAACGAAATATTACTTTACACCACACCCAATGGAAAAGTAAAAGTTGAAATCTATTTGCAAAACGAAACGATATGGCTTACTCAGCAAAAGATAGCCGACTTGTTTGGAGTGCAGAGACCGGCAGTTACCAAACATCTGAAAAATATTTTTGAAACAGCAGAATTGAATGAAGAAGTGGTTAGTTCCATTTTGGAACATACCACTCCTCACGGTGCTATCAAAGGAAAAACACAGGAAACGACTACCAGGTTTTATAATCTTGATGCAATCATTTCTGTCGGCTATCGTGTCAACAGCAGTCAGGCAACCGCATTTCGTATTTGGGCAACGGAACGATTAAGGGAATACATCATCAAAGGTTTTACAATGGATGATGAGCGGCTGAAAAATCCGAACAACATTTTCGGTAATGATTATTTTGAAGAGCAACTTGCCCGTATCCGCGACATACGCAGCAGCGAACGCAGGTTCTATCAAAAAATAACTGACATCTATACCCAATGCAGTGCCGATTATAGTGTAGAAACGCAAGCCACAAAAGATTTTTTTGCAACGGTTCAAAACAAATTGCATTGGGCAATTACCGGGCAAACCGCAGCCGAACTCATTACAGCAAGAGCGGACAGTAAGAAAGAAAATATGGGCTTGACCACGTGGAAAAATGCACCAAAAGGAAGCATCAGAAAAATAGATGTAGGCATTGCAAAAAATTATTTGAACGAAAAAGAATTGGACGGATTAAACAGAATTGTGGTGATGTATCTGGATTATGCCGAAAGTCAAGCACTGAAAGGCGTAGTGATGTTGATGAAAGATTGGGTGCTAAAATTAGATGCGTTCTTACAGTTCAATGAAGAAACAGTGCTGAAACATCAAGGCAAAGTTTCACACGAAGTCGCTTTAGCTCTTGCTGAAAATGAATTTGAAAAATATCGCATTGCACAGGATAAATTAATAGAATCGGATTTTGATAAGGAAATAAAGAAACTTAAAAAGTAAACACCCGTAATTTAGAAAATCAATTAGATAAAATGGTTTACAAACTTTTTGAATTAACAGAATAAATAAACATTATTGAAGGCAGGAAATAGACGAAATGGAGTCATCCAGATAACGAAGTACATAATCGCATCAAGAGCAATTTGCCATAAAAAGCCCCGAGATTTTGAAACCAATATTAGAGAGCTAATAAAGAAGAGAAATGATTGTAAAAATTCAAAAGATTATTTTCATCGTGCACAAACGAGCGCTTCACAGCCACACTCATACTTCGTTTGGTACCACCGTTTAGTACCCATTCCAAAACATAATGTGGCTGGAAGCATTTGTCTTTTATTAGGACAAAATGAAATGGTTGCTAAGAAACTAATTAATTGAAAATACGGCTTAGGGAACGTGTAATATGTGCTATTAATAAAATAGCCGCAATGCCCATAGGCATGCCAATGACCATACTACCCAAGGATAAACCAACGGTAATACCTAGAATCATTCCAGCAGGAATCCATAACATCCATAAAGATTTGGGATTTAACATCATTTCCATCATCAAAATTCTTTTTAAAGAAATATTTAGTGTATAATTATTAGTAATCTTTATTTTGCCAAATAAAATTAACCAAATAAAATAGATTAAAATTAATATTCAACAAAATAAGTTCGCAAATATAGGTATATTTTGTTGTTTAAACAGAATATTTATTATTTTTGAACACTTATTTGACGAGCAAAAAAGAATAAGTCACATTTTCCCAATAATTATTTGGTAAAAAAAATATTTGATAGGAAAGGATTAATCTTATTTTTAGTCGCGTTTTTAAAACCATTTTTAATCCTAAATTTTTTATACCTTGAATAACAGATATGTTGACCTTATAGATCAGACATTTTACTTTCCACAGGAGGGTTTCGATATAGATTCCAATGGTTATTTAGAATTTAATGGCGTGCCATTAAAGTATCTTATAGAAAAGTATGGAACGCCATTCAAAGTTTTTTATCTACCCAAAATAGGAGAACAAATTAAGAAGGCAAAAAATCTTTTTACCAGGGCAATCAAAGCATCAGGTTACACGGGTAGGTATTATTATAGTTATTGTACTAAAAGTAATCATTTTAGTCATGTCTTAGAAGAGGTTCTTCAACATGATGTTCAACTGGAAACGTCGTCAGCTTTTGATTTGGATCTGATACAAAGGTTGGCAGCAAGAAATTTGATTAACCCCGATAATTTTATTATTTGCAATGGGTTTAAACCAGAGCATTACAAAAGAAGGATTGTCGAACTCATTAACACTAGCTTCGATAATTTAATCCCCGTTTGTGATAATGTGGAAGAGTTATCCTATTATGCCAATAACTTTACAAAAAAATGTAAAATTGGAATACGTGTTGCCACTGAGGAAGAACCGAATTTTGAGTTTTATACCTCTCGATTGGGTATAAGAAATTCAGAGGTAATACCGCTGTACAAGGAAAAAATAGCAGATAATCCTCTCTTTGAACTTAAAATGCTTCATTTTTTTGTTGATACCGGAATTAAAGACACGCTATATTATTGGGGTGAGTTGAAAAAGGCACTTAAAGTGTATTGTTCCCTTAGAAAGTTGTGCCCAACGCTGAATGCAATAAATATTGGTGGTGGTCTGCCTATTAGAAATTCCCTGGGTTTCGAATTTGATTACAAATACATGATTAGGGAGATCGTTAATAATGTTCAAAGTGCCTGCGCTTCTGAACAAGTTGAAATGCCTGATATTTTTACTGAATTTGGAAAAT
>Ga0247831_1001283_pt1 | contig 48662 bp, 46 predicted proteins | sample LaCruzMarch2015__9_FD_192406 | JGI IMG/M metagenome (GOLD analysis project Ga0247831, IMG submission 192406) | Freshwater microbial communities from meromictic Lake La Cruz, Castile-La Mancha, Spain - LaCruzMarch2015_1m | ecosystem: Environmental > Aquatic > Freshwater > Lake | place: Spain...
GTTGTCGATGTACATAAGTTCACATCTGTTGCTGTTATTGTATATGTGTTTGGAGATAACCCTGTAAATGTTCCAGCTGGGCCTTGTGATCCAATATTTGGATTTATAGTATACGTTTTAGCTCCTGTACCGCCTGTTGATGTAACAACAATTTGACCATTGTTTAGACCATTACATGTTACGTTCGTGCCTACAGCACTCGTAAATGATACTGCTGTTGGCTGAGTAATTGAAACCGTTGTTGTTGCTGTACATAGATACCCATCAGTAATTGTGATTGTATATATATTGTTAGCACATAAGGCACTTGCAGCTCCAGTTGTTGGATTTATAACTGGCGAACCACCACCAGCAATAGAATAAGTATAAGCTGGTATACCAGGTGTTCCACCTCCATTATTCGTTACTGTAGCTGTACCATTGCATAAACCAAAGCATGTTGCAGGATTAGAAGTGGCTATACTAACTGTCAATTGAGTTGGTTGAATAATTGTTACTTGTGTTGTAATACTACATGAATTACCATCTGTTGCAGTAACAGTATAAGACTGAGCAGATAAGTTGATAAAATTACCTGTAGTATTTGATTGTGGTCCTAATGGAGAAATTGTATATGTTATGGTACCAGAGCCTCCATTTGCATTTGCTTGAATATCACCTGTGTTGTTTCCAAAACAAAGAATGTCTGTGAAGGTCACACTGTTCCAAGTCAAAACTGGAGGTTGTGTAATTGAAATATTTTGAATAGAGTCTTTACATTGATTTGGACTTGTAACGACTATTTTATAAGTACCAGCTGGCAGATTTTGATAATCACCAGTGCCAAACAAAACTGCATTTCCGCAAGGTGGGTTGTTTGAAGGTGTAATCGAAAACGCATAAGGTGTAGTACCGCCAGTTGTTGTAGATAATATCTGACCATTACAACCACCATTACACAAAACGTTTGTAACAGTGTTTAGTACAATATCAGGAATAGGAGGCATTACCAAATTAAACACAGCTGTGTTTGTACAACCCACGACATCTCGACATAATATGGTATAAGTACCTGCACACAAATTTTGAAATTGACCACCATTGGCTAGTACTGAATCTGTATAGGTGTTGGGTGGCGTAATTAAAGGTAATCGATAAAATTTCTTGCCACCAGTTCCTCCAATAGCAAATGCTGAGATAGTTCCTCCACATGGGTTTGGACATGTTGGATTCGCAAAATTAGCTGCCGCAGTGCTTATCGTTATAATTGCTGGCGTAGTGAGCGAACGCGTATTGGTGATACTACAACCATTTGCATCAATAGCAGTTATAGTATAGGTTAAACCAGGTGAGGGTGCCCCTGGCAAACCTGTAATTGTTGCTGGGTTTGTTCCTGGAGGGGGAATAACTGCTGTAGGGGGATTTGGACTGATGGAATATGAAATGATACCGGATCCTCCAGCAGCATTCACTGTTATTGTTCCTGTACTATCGCCAAAACAAAACGGATTTGTAGAGGTTGGATTTGGAAAAGTTAATAATGTTGGGTTTGGAATATTGGCTGTTGCTGTTGCTGTACAACCCCAACCATCAGTAACGGTTATTGAATAATTTCCCTGTGGTAAATTATTCCAAGAACCAGGTGCATACTGAATTGCAGATGCCGCTGCAGCAACTGGTGTACTTGTAAGGGAGTAAGTGTAAGGCGGTTTACCTCCTGTTACATTGGTTACTCTAAAGGTGTCCAACAAAAACTGGTTATGACATGGGGGGTTTTTCTTAAACGTTTGAATATTGATTGGCAAATAGGGAGGGTGAAATAATACAGAGTCGGCAATGCACAATGCTGCATCTCTTACAGTGAACGTGTAAGTATTGCCACCACTTAAACCTGTAAACACTTGAAAACTAGGTAAAGGTGCTCCATAAATATTGGTTTGGCCTGGCCCTTGAGATTTGAAGGTATACGGTGCTACACCATTTTTACCATAAACTGTATCTATATAGGTAGAGGTAGCGCAATTAAATCCTGTACGAATTGAATCCTTTAATCCTGCTGAAACTGAAAAAGTGACAGTAGGTACTGAATTTGAAGGAACACCACAAATATCTAAAAATGCATTCGTATTTAAAGCTACAGTATATGTACCTGGCGCTAAAGATGGATTAAAAACTAATACAATTGTATCTGAAACACTACTGTAGTTGAAACCTGTAGCTCCCAAACAACCAGGACAGTTTGACCCAAAAGCAGCACTAATGGTTGGACTATTTGTAATATTAAAATCTGATGGGGTAATACCTGTACATCGAACTGGAGTTGTAAGTTTTAATTTTACGGTATCGGCAGCAGAACATGCATTGAAAGGTACTACAGAAGCCAAGGCTGCTGGAGTATTATTAACGACACCTGCTGTACCTGATGTTGTTAACGTAAATCCAGTTGTAACTAATCCACCCGAACGACGACTAATACCTAAAATATAGGTTTGACCAGCAACCATATTGACTGTAGGCTCAAAACCTAATGCAGCAACAGCAGCAATACCAGTCGGTACACCACCACCACCGGGGAACGAATTACATTCTATTGGAATAGCTCCAGTTAATACAGAACCACATCCTGTCACAGTTGTATTCCACAATGCCCAATCTAAATCACTTCCAAGATCATTTGCAACTAAAGAAAAGTTAAATGTACCAGATGTATAACAAGTAATTTTGTAATACATCCAGTTTTGAACAAAACCAAAAGTTCCACCTAGCGCATTGCCACAAGACGCTCCACCTGGAGGATTCCCTATATTAGATTGATACGAAAAGGGATTACTTGTAACAGTTCCACAAATAGCTCTCGCTTGGCATGGATTTTGTTCGCATGCCCCATTCATGGGTTGAAGTTGCGCTTGCAACTGAAATCCAAAGGCCAAAATAAGGATGAGTGAGGTAACTATTCTTTTCATATTCTTTATGTTAAACTTGATATAAACTCGGTTTACAATTAAATTCAGATGGCTAATTTAGTGCTAAATGTGAAGTGTGACAAACTCTTTCTGTCATTTTATTTCAATATTTTTTCAATTCCAATTTTTCTCCATCAAATTGGGCATAGGTATAGTGCGAAATCCAGTCGCCTAAATTGACAAAAGTAGCACTGGCATTGAGTTTTAACACAATAGGGATATGCCTGTGACCAAATATAATAAAATCATAATATGTTTTAGAAATAATTTCTTTTGCATACAATAATTGAAATTCTTCATCTTCTGATTTCATTTTCAAATCAGCATATTTGTGCTTTGGACCCATGCGACTAAAATAATCAGCAAGTTTTAAACCCAAATCTGGGTGCACCTGTCTGTAAATAAATTGAGCTACTTTATTGTGCAATAGATTTTTCAACAAAAGATAGGAGGTCTCTTTTTTACAAACACCATCACCATGTCCTAGATGAAAAATTTTATCATTAATTTGTATGGTCTGAAGAGTTTTAAAAACTTTGGCGCTCAATTCTTGTTCAAAATAACCGTGCATCCACAAATCGTGATTGCCGGTAAATACAATAATATCGATTCCTGCATCTGAAAGTTCAGCTAATTTGCCCAAAAAGCGAATATTTCCTTTGGGAACAACCTTTTTATACTCCATCCAGGAGTCAAACAAGTCGCCCATCAGATAAATTTGTTGCGCATCAGTTTTAATTTCGTCCAACCATGCACAAATCTTCTCCTCTCTAATTCGAGACGTGGCATAATCTGGTATACCAAAATGAAAATCGGAGGCGAAATATACTTTTTTACCGGCTTGAAGCTGAATTTTATCCAAAAATTGACTTTAAAGGGTAAATATAAGACGAATCTAAAAATTATAGCAATCCATTCATCGAACTTAAATGCAAGGTGATGATATTATAAGATAAAAAGCCTTCTAAAGTTGTGAATACTCGATAAGATCATTACCCTACTTCGATTTCTTTCGCAAGTCAGCTTTATAGGTTTGAAAATTGTGCTTAATCCACATTTTTATCTCCAAATCTGATGCTGCACGCGCATAATCCAAATCCATAGGAAATGCATTGATAAAATGAATAACTGAATCCTCAGGCAATTTGGTCATTGATTGCACCAATTCGGGTGTATATCGAGAATCGATAAACTTTTGTTGTTCCATGCCTATTATTTGGTCTTGAAATTTTCTTAGATTTTTATATTTTTTCGAAAACTTCTGATATACACTCGTTACAGGCGTCATGATGGATTTTTGTTGGTTATATTCAAATGCACTTTTGTAAATAGAGGCTCTATGAGCAGAATCTTTTTGGTATTCTGTTGGTCCTCGGTATATAGTTACATCTTTGAGTTGCACCGTTTTGACTTGTAAATACACAATAGTTGAGGAATTGGCCATTGCAGAAGTCACTCGAATAGATTTATTTTTGTAACCTACATAGGTAAAATAAATATAATCGCCTTCTTTAGCTTCAAGTTGAAACTCCCCATTGTACATTGTAGAAACACCCTGATGCGAAGTTAAATTTTCGACTCGGACGGGTGTTAAACCTTTTTTGGTAACTGAATCATACACATAACCTTTGATGTTTACCTGCGCTTTTACTTGGATAAATATACCCAAGACAAAGAAAATACTCAAAAGCCCTTTTTTCACAAAACAAAAGTAATTGTTAGTCATGAAGTAAACTATGATTACATGTTAAAAAAAACTTACTGCCCTTGCCACACTTAGCTTTTAGGCTTAAGCAGCGATTGAATGCAAGATGAAATATCGGGATATTGAAAAACAAATCCAGTATCGACAATTTTCTGACTACTGACATGGCATGATTTAAGTACTTCTATGGCCATTTCTCCCAATAATAATTTTAAAGCAAATTGAGGAGCATGTAGTTTGACTATAAATTGATTTTTGACGCTGATGATTTCTTCAAAAATTTGATTTACAGTACTTGGTTGAGGCGCAACTGCGTTAAAAACTCCTTTTTTATTGTTTTCTGCCAAAAAATATAGCATTCGACATAAATCCAAGACATGTATCCAACTATATATCTGTTTACCATTGGCCGGTATTCCAGCAACTCTAAATTGCAAGGGTTTTAAAAATTCTTTTAATGCACCGCCTTCTTTACCCATTACAATTCCGATACGGGCAATTGACAGACTGCATTTCAAATCTTGTAATTTTAATGCAGCATCTTCCCATATCATACATGTAGAGGAAAGAAAACTTTCATCGCTCAAATCACTTTCTAAGCATACTTTATTGGTTTCGCCATAATAACCAATAGCAGATGCTGAAACGACATGATCTGTATGAATATGACCTGACTGAATAGCATGGTACAAAGTATCAAGACTATCCACACGACTATCAATGATTTCCTTCTTACGCTCGGGCGTCCAACGCTTGTCAGCAACTCCTGTACCAGCCAAATTGATTACTTTACATTCGCCAAGATGAGAAAGGTTTTCTATGGTTTTATTCGCAGTATTCCAAAGCACAAAGTGTACATTTCTTCTCGAACTAACTTGTTTACGCGTTGATAAGATGTAAACGACGTGACCTTCTTTGAGCAATAAATCTGTCAAATGAGTTCCTACAAAGCCCGAACCACCTGCTATTATATAATTTGCCATAAACTGATGGTATTTTAGCGAAGGTAGGCTTATTCTTTGCTTAAAAATATAGATTATGATTACGTTGTATTTTACCCATGTTTTTAAGTTTGAAACATTTCATTATTCTATATACTAAATTGAGTTTTAACTTGTATTTTTACTCTATGGCATACCCCTTAGCAGAACGATTAAGACCCACTTCTTTGGACGAATTGGCTGGCCAAAAACATTTGACAGGTCAAGGTAGTATTTTACGAAGCGCAATAGAAAAAGGAAACATACCCTCAATGATACTTTGGGGTCCGCCAGGAGTAGGCAAAACAACCATTGCCAACATCATTGCCAATACTTTGAAAGTACCTTTTTATACTTTAAGTGCCATTTCGAGCGGCGTTAAAGATGTTCGTGAAGTGATAGAACTAGCTAAAACACAAGAGCGAGTCATTTTGTTTATTGATGAAATACATCGGTTTAATAAAGGACAACAAGATGCACTTCTTGGTGCTGTCGAAAAAGGAATTATTACTTTAATTGGAGCAACAACCGAAAATCCTTCGTTTGAGGTCAATGCGGCTTTGCTAAGTCGATGCCAAGTCTATGTACTTAAAGCACTTGAGTACGATGATTTAGTTGAGCTCATCAATCATGCTTTGCAAACAGATATTTTTTTAAAAGAAAAACAAATTTCGATATCCGAATATGAAGCGATTATACAATTATCAGGCGGTGATGCACGAAAATTATTGAATTTACTTGAACTTGTGGCAGAACATGTTCCTTTGGAGCAGGCTATTACAAATCAATTAGTTATAGAAATAGCACAATCCAAAATAGCCTTGTACGACAAAAATGGCGAACAGCACTATGACATTATTTCGGCATTTATTAAAAGTATGCGCGGTAGCGATCCGAATGCGGCTGTATATTGGCTAGCTCGTATGATCGAAGGTGGCGAAGATGTCAAGTTTATAGCACGTAGAATGTTGATATTTTCGAGCGAAGATATAGGCAATGCAAACCCCAATGCACTGCTACTAGCCAATGCAACATTTGATGCAGTGAGTAAAATTGGTTATCCCGAATCGAGGATTATACTCTCGCAATGCGCAGTTTATTTGGCCACTTCGGTCAAAAGTAATGCAAGCTATTTGGCCATTGGCAAAGCTCAGCAGTTAGTGAAACAATATGGCGATTTGCCCGTTCCGTTACCAATACGAAATGCACCAACCACGCTTATGAAAAACCTAGATTATGGCAAAAACTATCAATATGACCATGACAATCCAATGAACTTTTCTGGTCAAGAATTTTTGCCAGAGGCAATACAAAATACAACTTTGTATACTCCGGGTCAAAATGCGCGAGAAGAGGAAATACGTAATTTTCTAAAATTACGCTGGAAAGAAAAATATAATTACTAAATAGCGCCTTTAAACCTCTTTAAAACCTATTATTTCAAATTGCATGTACCACCTGTCAAGCTTGTAGAATCTATAAACGTACTATAATCACGACACATGACTTTAGCATCGTTGTGGCGCATGCTTTCTAATTGAACACTAAAATCTTTTGCAGGATAACCCGGAAAGGTGCAATTGCATGTATAATCTTTATTGCATGACGAAAAAGCAACTAAAGTGATAAACGATATGCCTGCAAAAATGATTTTTTTCATTTGATTTTAATTTTAAATAATCGATAATCTTAATCAGATTGAAGTCATAAAAGAAACACTTGTATGATTTCAAACCCAAATATAATGGCTTTCTGTATAATTTTCAGAAAATTATTGCAAAACCTGCTGTATATCTACCAACTTCTTATAAATACCTTGTTGTGCTATCAGCGAAGCGTGGGTTCCTCGTTCTTTGATTTCGCCTTGCTCCAATACTATAATTTCATCCGCATTTTGTACTGTAGACAAACGATGTGCTATGACAATCGAAGTTCTATTTTGCATCAATTTATCTATCGCTTCTTGTACTTGACGTTCACTAACCGTATCCAACGAAGAAGTTGCCTCGTCCAAAATCAATATTGGCGGGTTTTTAAATATGGCACGTGCGATGGTTACTCGTTGTTTTTCGCCTCCACTCAGCTTTGAACCTCGATCCCCAACTGTAGTCTTAAAGCCTTGCTCTTTTTCATTAATAAATTGATATGCATTGGCCACTTTTGCAGCATGGTGTATTGCTTCAATATCTTGCTGATTACCTCCTAAGGCGATGTTGTTTTGTATACTGTCATTAAACAAAATTGGCTCCTGCGAAACTATGCCCATCAAACTTCTTACATCATCTATTTTATATTGCTTTATATTCTTCCCATCGATCCAAATTTCACCTTCGGTTACATCATGAAATCTTGGTATCAAATCTACCAAGGTGCTTTTACCTGCACCCGAAGCACCAACGATGGCTATAGTTTTCCCTTTGTGTATAGTTAAATTGACATTGTTCAACACCTGCTTTCCTTCGTAAGAAAAACATACATTTTTAAATTCAATACTATGGTCAAAATGCAGTATTGGCGAAGCCTTGGGGCTATCTACAATCGTATTTTCTGCATCCATAATCATATTGATACGTTCCAAACTAGCTCGACCTTGATGCAAGTTATAAAATACTTGTGACAACGATTTGAGGGGATTGATTAGAAAATAAAACAACGAAATAAACATGATAAACATGCTTGGCTCTATTTCGACAGGCTTACTCAAAGCCATATTACCACCAAACCAAATAATGACACTTAAAATGAGAATTCCTAAAAATTCTGACATAGGAGATGCGAGTTCGCGACGAGAAGCAATTGAATTGTTGAGTCTCATGACATGTTCATTCTCGGTATCAAATGCCTCCATTCTATTGTGTTCGGCTCTAAACGCTTTTACAATACGTAAACCGCCTAAGGTCTCTTCTACAATGGTCAATATATTGGCCAATTTTTCCTGTGTAGTCAATGTGGTTCGTTTCAAACTTTTACTCACTCTACCTATGATTAATCCAGCTATAGGTAGCAAAACCAATAGAAACAAAAACAATTTTGGGCTAATAAAAAGTAAGACTACAAAGTAAAAAATAACCGTAATCGGTGTACTAAAAAGGAGTTCCATCATCGAAATAATAGATACTTCTACTGCTGTAACATCGTTGGTGATGCGAGACAAAATATCTCCTTTGCGCTCATTGGTAAAAAATCCAACTGGAAGTTGAATAATTTTGTCGAACAAACTGCCTCGAATCCTATTGATGATATCGTTTCGAAGCGGATTGAGGGTATAACGCGAGATATAAAAAAATAGATTTTTGAATAATGTTGATACAATAACTACAGCACAAATAAAAATAAGACCATATACTTTATCGTTGTTATGAGAAGCAATAAAATCGGACAATAAAAATTTAAAATAATTGGTAATACCCTCTTTCGACCACGTAAAACCTGGATTTGTGGTGAGCATGCTTTGGCTACCAAAGAGCATTTCCAAAAAAGGACCTATCATAGCGACTGTAAGTGTAGAAAACACAACAGACAACAAATTAGACATGGCATAAACAAGGACATAGTTCCATTTGCCTTTTAGGTAAGGCAAAATAGTGCGGATTGCTTTCATTCGAATAATAAAGTGTAAATTTACACTTTTAAATGTAAGATGATGGAAGAAAGTAAACGTCAAAAGCAAATTGGAAGCTTAATACAACATGAAATGAGCGACATATTTCAGCGTGAAGGGCTAAATGTGATTGATGGCGGTATGATTTCAATTTCGCAAGTAAAAGTGACGCCAGACCTTATGGAAGCTCGGATTTACCTTAGTTTTTTCCAAATACCTCAGCCTGACCATATGCTTAAACACATCAAAGAACAGGATTGGAACTTACGCAAACAATTGGCTTCACGTATCAAAAATCAAGTTCGTAAAATACCTGTCGTTCAATATTATTTGGACGATACCCTGGATTATGTGTTTAAAATGGAGGAATTGTTTAAAAATTTGAATATTCCGAAAGACGGTGAATAAGGATTCATTCCTAAATCATCCTCCATTTCTCCCATATCAATCTTACATCCTGCCAAGCATCATAGTTTTTGGCATACAACCAATCCAAATGTTCCTTATTTTCTTTTGGAATGTCAAAACCTTCTACCATAGGATAAGTTTCTAACAGGTGCGGTTTGAGTTTGGGAAATTGTGGATCCGAATACCCTATAAATGTTTTGTCGCCTTCGAGAACCAAGACCATGTTTAAAAAATAGGCGCCTTTATTTCTGACAAACCAGATTAAAAAAGGTGTACCAATAATAAATAACAAAGCAATACAAACATCAACCAAGCGCTTATTGCGTTTCGAAATGGTAGTGGTAATTTGATAGATTAACTCTATAGTATACAAATCGCCAGCCGTGTCTTTTGAGTTACTCCCGATAATACTGTCTGTGCCTTGTGCATGTATTTTGTAATCTATACTAGAACCACAAACTTGCATATTTTCTATTATCTCTTTAAAAGTCAAGCAACCTTGTGCATATATTATTTCAGTAATTTTATACAATTGACTTAGTGGTTTTGTATGCTGAAATACACCCAAATGAAAAGCACTTTTTTGATCAAATGGACTTACCGTTCCAATTATATTTTTTTCAATAAATGCTTTATGTAATAAGCTGCGAATTTCATGTTCTTCTTGTTCATTGCCTATAATCATCACTTGCTGATGCAGCTGACTATCCGGCTCTACACTTTTTACGTTTAAATATTGCAATAGCTTACGCACTGCCAATATCATTAAGGTTCCCATCAAAGCACCCAATACAGTTATACCTCTCGAAAACCGAATGGTTTCGGGTAGTAAACCGTAAACAGCTATGGTGATTATACCACCAATCAGCATTCCTCTCATGACTCGTCCTGCTTTGTAAGGCCTGTCGTATCCACCGTTGACAAACATCGAAAATAACCATGTTAGGATATAGGTCACAAAAAAGATCGCTATCAATCCTGTGGAATAATCAGTATCGGTTTTGATATTTTTTATCCAAACTGACTTCATAATCATTAACGAACCCAATAACAACATTGCATCTATCAAGGGTAATTTAATGATGCTAAAAATATTTCCAACAAATGCCAATATCGCTCTCAGATATATTGCAAATTGAATGAGCATGACATACATACCCTTTTGTGATGATTTAAAATGTTTTTTGGCAAAAATGATCATAGCCTGATAAAACATTTTTACATAGTTCAAACTACCTTTTTTGGTGCTTTCTCCTTTGTAATGAATCACAGTCGTTTCGGGAAAATAAATATTTTTAAAGCCTCCTTTGTTTATTTTATAACTAAGATCAATATCCTCTCCGTACATAAAATAATCTTCATCAAAACTACCCACTTTGTCAATCACTTTTTTACGACAAAACATATAACAGCCAACTAAAACATCCACTTCGTTGGTTTCAAACTCGGATAGATAGCCTAGATGGTATTGATTGAAAAATTTTGATTTTTTAAACAATGAAGACAAACCGCAAATTTTAAAAAATGCAACTTGTGCCGAAGGAAACCCTCGTTTGGACTCAGGTAAAAACTGTCCCTTTCCATCGACCAATCTGCAACCTAATGCACCTGCTTCGGGATGTGCTTGCATGTATTCCAAACACAACTGAAAACAATCCTCAGGCACAATCATATCTGGATTAAGGTATAAAATATATTCTCCTTTTGCCAATGCAACTGCAATATTGTTGCCCTTAGCAAAACCTACATTTTCTGTATTGGCTATAAGCTTTACAGTCGGAAATTTTTCGCGCACCATTTCTACGCTCCCATCTTTAGACAAATTGTCTACGATAATCACTTCTGTTTCAATTCCATCACATGCACGCAATACCGACAAGAGGCAATGCTCTAGAAAGTATTTGACGTTATAATTTACAATGATGACACTTAATTGCATAGTAGAATAAAAACGGACTATATTTGTACAACTCCAAAAATAACCGAATACTTGGAATAATATGAATGATTTATTAAAAAATACGCTCCTTCGTGCAATTCATGCTGGCGCCGATGTCCTCAAACATTTCTTTGAAGGCACGTTTGAAATAGAAAGTAAAGACACCCTTAATAACCTTGTAACCGAAGCCGACAAGCGTTCCGAGGATGCTATTATCGATGTCATTAAATCGGAATTTCCGGAACATTTTATTTTGAGCGAAGAAGTAGGCGAGCTAAGCACTGCATCCAATTATAAATGGGTTATTGATCCTATCGACGGTACCGTAAATTTTGCGCATGGCATTCCGATTTGTTGCGTAAGTATAGGTTTAGAGCAAGATGGTAAAATGCTCATGGGTGCTGTTTTTAATCCATTTATGAATGAATTGTTTTTTGCCGAAAAAGGGAAAGGTGCATTTTTAAACAACCGAAAATTATCAGTTTCTACAAAAAGTACCATTGAAAGTGCATGTCTTGTCACTGGTTTTCCATACAAATGGGCAACTGTAACCACCGATCCTATACCTGTTTTTGAACGCTTTATTCGTATGGGTTTACCAGTACGTCGATTGGGTTCGGCTGCTATCGATTTATGTTGGGTTGCTGCTGGCCGTTTCGATGGATTTTGGGAATATAATTTAAACCCTTGGGATATTGCAGCTGGCTATCTCATTATAGAAGAAGCCGGAGGACGTATCAGTAATTTCAAGGGCGAACCTTATGATATCTACGACAAAGAAACTCTTGCTACCAATGGCAAAATACATGAGGACATGCTAAAACTCATCAACGCATAAGCTAAATTACACCCTAAAGGATATATTTAAAGCTAAAGTAACAATATTATACCCTATATGATATATTTTATCAATAAAATTGTTAAAATATACCCTATCGTGTACTTATTTTTGATAAAATTGTATATTTGTATTCGAAAAGGTATAAAAAAGCAATAAAATGTCAAAAAACGAACTAGCTTTATTTGTCAAAAACAGACGAAAACTACTGAAAATAACACAAGAAGAATTGGCTGAAAAAGCAGGAGTTGGATTGCGTTTTGTACGCGAACTCGAAAACAATAAAGCTACCTTGCGTATTGATAAAATCAACGATGTACTTATACTCTTTGGACACCAATTAGGTCCAGTACCTATAGACCGAAGAAAACTATTAAACCATGAGACGAATAGCTAATGTATATATGAAAATGCAGTTAGCAGGCATTCTACAAGAAACCGAGCAGGGATATGCCTTTGAGTATGTAAAAGAATATTTAATAGATAAAGACGCACAAGCTGTAAGTCTTACCTTGCCTTTGCGTAGCGAAGTATACCAAAGCAATATTTTATTTCCATTTTTTGATGGACTCATACCTGAAGGATGGCTGCTCGACATAGCCGAACGCAACTGGAAACTCAATCAAAAAGACCGCATGGGATTGCTTCTAGCCTGTTGTAAAGATTGCATAGGAGCAGTGAGTATTACGCAACAATGAAAAACTATAAAAAGAAATATCAGCACTTAAAACTACAAGCCGGACAAACATCGGTAGTGGAAGAGCGCGAGTTAGATTTTACTGTACATCAACATCGATGTTTGTACTGTTATGAAGAATTACACGATACAAATGCCGCATTTCATCAGGCATGTAATAAAAAGTTTTTTGGACAATTAGAAACACCCCTACTATCCTATAGCAAACAAGATCTCGAGCAACTAGCTTCTCAAGTAATACAAAGTCAAATGGCCGTAACAGGTGTACAAGCCAAAGTATCGCTCAGCTTGCACCGCAAAGAAGTTAACAATACGGTCAAAAAACTGACCATAGTAGGACTCTATGGCGATTACATACTCAAACCACCAAGTGAATACTATCCTTTTTTGCCCGAGGTAGAAGACCTAACTATGCACCTTGCTGAAGTATGCGGATTGCAAACTGTACCACATACACTATGCTACCTCGAAGATGGCACGTTATGCTATTTGACCAAGCGTATAGACCGAACTCGAAAAGGAAAATTACAGATGGAGGATATGTGCCAACTCACCGAACGACTCACCGAAGACAAATACAAAGGTAGCCACGAACAAGTGGCTAAAGCTATACTCAAATACTCCGCGAATCCTCTACTCGATGTGACCAATTTTTACGAAGTGGTGGTATTTTCATTTTTAACAGGCAATGCCGATATGCATTTGAAAAATTTTTCGTTGCTTGAAAAGCCAGGTTTAGGGTTTGGCCTTGCACCTGCTTACGATTTGCTTTCTACAGCACTGGTAAATCCAGCAGATACAGAAGAATTAGCACTGACACTCAATGGCAAAAAACGTAAGCTGAGCTACAAAGACTTTTTAGCTGCATTTGAAAACAGTGGCCTCAGCAAAAAAGTACTCGATACCATGCTCGAAAACTTTTATTACTGCGTATTTGAAATGAAGGATTTTGTACAAAAAAGCTTTTTGACTGAAAAGTATAAAAAAGACTATTGCAAGCTGTTGGAGCAACGAGCAAAAGTATTATTTCAAGAAATAAATTAACTATAATCCCACTCTACTGCCGTATCTGTTGCGTTTTAGTCGCTCTTACTCTGTCTGCCATCATTTTATAATAATCTGCAAGTTGCACTTGTCCTTTGTTGCGCCAAGTTATATCTAAAAATTGGATGGAAGTCAAGTCCAATGAATCTTTTGCCAAGGCTTTTTCAAACCAATATATAGCACTATCTGGTCGGCCAGTGGTGCCATAGATGCAACCGATATTGTTCATAAAATCGCTTTCAGTGGTGTCTCGTTGATTTGCTTTTACAAAGTATGGAAAAGACTGCATCAACAAATTGACCCCTTCTTGTTGCTGTTGCATTTGTATCATGAGCATGCCTTTGTTGTACAATACTGTGCCCAAATTATTGATAAATATCCCATTGGTACTATCCTCACTATACGCTTTTTGGTAGTATTTGTTGGCGCTATCGAGGTATCTATAATATTCCTGTATATTCCCTGATGTTTTAATTCCTTCAGAAAAATTGAAATACGCTTTACCCAATTGATTATATCCATCCGAAGGTAATGCAGGATAAATACTCATTGACTTTTGTAAATAATAAATAGACTTAGCACTTTCTTTGGCAGCCGAATCATTGATTTGAGCTGTAGTATAACCAAGTTGTGTGAGTTCGTCTGTCAATACTTCTTTACGCTCATTGCCCGATAAGTGATTCCCCATATAAAACAAAAGGTGAGTTGAATTGGGATAATATTCGATATCGCGCGAAAACAATTTGTAATCCGATTTCCAATCCTCGTTTCTCGAATATGTTTTGTAACTATACAAAGCAGAAACTAGCAACAAGACGCCAAATAAAATTGGCGAACCCGAAAGGCCTTTGAAAAGGCTACTTTCATCATTGTTTTTGTGTGTATAATGTGCCAATGCGAATACAACAGCTATACATAATCCCAACGATGGTACAAAAAACAAACGCTCACCAAACGAAGTTCCTATTAGGAAAAAGACATTGGACGTAATCGAAACCGTGACAAAAAACCATAAGAATCCAAAACCAACTGGATTTTTATGTTTCCAACGCCATATCGCAAAGGCAAACATGGCTAAAAACAAAACAAAAGAAAGTAAGAATCCACCATCCGAAAAACCGACTGGTTCCAACGAAGAAAACGAATAATCGCAAGACAATGGATGAGGATAGATAAATGTTTTAGCATAAAACCCAAGTGTATTCACTGCAGAAGCAAATCGAGAGGAATTTTTATATTTTTCTTGCAAATCGAGTGGCAGAAACTTCTGCTCAGCAGGATCGCACAATACCATATAATTATCCAAAGCACTCAACTTACTCGATGAAGGATAACCGCTCAAGGACTGATGACGAGCAAACAAAAAGAACAATGAACATACCAACATAACCGAAGAAATGATAGCATTTTTCTTAATGTTTGCATTCGTGAAAAAATAGATAAATATTGGAAAAACAGCAATAGCAACAACAGTAGATTCTTTAGAAAAAGAACCCATTAAATATCCCAAAATACCTAAAATCATATACAATATTTGATCTTTAGCTAAGTACAATTGTAAGCATCTCATTGCAATTAATATTCCCAACAAACTCAATACCTCATCACCACTTTTAATATTGGCAACAACCTCCGTATGAATAGGATGTACCAAAAACAATAAGGCAACTAGAAACGGAACAACCCATTTTTTTTTCATGGCATCAAACAATATAAAAAACAGGAAAATACCAGCTAGTGTATACAACAAAACATTGACCACATGAAATTTATGTGCCGCATTAAACATATCGTTATTGGCATTGAATACATTCCATTCGATATTAAATAAAAACTTGGTAAACGGACGATACAAGGAATTTTCTAAGTCCGAAAAATCACCTTTACGCAAAGGCGTACTGAAAATAGTTTTTGTATTTTCCCAGCTTACCGGGGCTTTGGTTATTTTATTATTTTTAATGATACCATGGTCATCTAATACAAATCGATGCTGAAAGGTATTGCTGTATATCAACATTGTGACAGCAAACAATACTGCTGCTAAAATCCAAGTCATACCTTTTGATATAACAGTAGCTTGTTCTGATGATACAGGTGTTGTAATGGTCGGTTTAGATACCTTTGGCAGTATAGTTTCAGTCGATTGACTCTGTTTAGGTTTATTTTTTTTGGCCATAAATTGAAAACAATTGAGTCACAAATATAGTTTTTCTAAAACAAAGAAGAAATACTATCTGAAATTGGTGTTGATTTAAAATAATAATTTCCATTTTCGTTTTTCAAATTATATTTGATGGATGAAAATATTACTCTTTACCTTATTCATTATGCCTTATATAGCATTTGCTCAACAAGTCAAAATAGATTTGGCAACTTATGGCGTACCGGCTAGTATTCAAAAACATGAAACCTTTGTAATCAAAGAAATTACGCAGGAAACTGGCGATATAGAAAACAATGAAGTCAAAATTAAATATGAAAACGGCGAAAAAATAGTTCTTGCTGAATTACGCAAACCTATGACGATTGCTGTAGTTCGAAGCGAATTCAACAAAGTACTGTCAAAACCGAATAAATCGGTTACTTTAAAAGCATTAGTCAAAACGTCAAATGAATATCTCGTTGAACGAACCTACAAGAGCGATGGACGCAAAATATACAAATTCATGCTATTGCGAGCCATCAAAGGAAAAGAGTATATGATAGAAAGTTCGGAATTTGATAACCTCGAAACTTGCAAAGAAATGATGGCTTTAGCAAAAACTTGTAAATAATAAACTCAGCCTAAAAAAAGGTTGCACCAATAGATGCAACCTTTTTTAATATTTTCATTTTGGTAGGATGTTTATTAAAATAATAAGCTAGTTATTAAATTTATCTTCCATCTCCATCTAACAAATTACCTATTCCACCCAATATGCCACCTTCTTCTTTTCGTCTGCCGACAGATGCATAGGTCATAATACGTGAAGCTAAACGGCTAACAGGTAAAGACTGTATCCATACTGAACCTGGACCACGCAATACCGCAAAAAATAATCCTTCTCCACCAAAAATTGTATTTTTAACTCCGCCTACAAACTGAACATCAAAATCGATATCCTTTGTGTAAGCTACTACACAACCTGTATCTATTTTTAGGACTTCACCTGGATTTAATTTTCGCTCAAATACGTGTCCACCTGCATGTACAAATGCCATACCATCACCTTCTAGTTTTTGCATGATGAAACCTTCTCCACCAAAAATGCCTGTACCTAATTTTCGTTGAAATTCAATACCTACACTAACCCCTTTGGCTGCACATAAAAAAGCATCTTTTTGACATATTAATTTTCCGCCCAATTCAGCTAAGTTCATTGGAATGATTTTGCCAGGATAGGGCGATGCAAAATGAATTTTCTTTTTACCTTGTCCAACATTCGTAAATGCCGTCATAAATAAACTTTCGCCAGTCAACAAGCGCTTGCCTGCCGAAAATAATTTCCCCATCAAGCCTCCAGTCTGAGGTGTTCCATCGCCAAAAATAGTTTCCATTTGGACACCTTCATCCATCATCATAAATGATCCACTTTCTGCGATAGTCGTTTCATTTGGATCCAATTCGATTTCCACGTGTTGCATTTCTTCACCGTGGATTTTGTAATCAATTTCATGTGCATTCATAGTTTGTAATTTTTAGGTAAATATCATAATTTTTATCGAACCTTGTTTTGTTTTGCAAAAGTATTTGATGAGTGACTAGAAAATGATTTAAATGGTTTTAACGAATTATTTTAAAAATGTATGTATATCTTTGAATTTCGTGAAACGTTTTTTATCCATTTCCATGCTAATGCTTTACCTGACCTTTTCGGCAGGTTTAGTCATTTCATTACATTATTGTGGTGGAAATTTAGCCGCGCTCAAACTCTTCGTCAAAGCATCTTGCTGTTGCGACGATGAAGAAACGGGCGAAGAAGATGATTGTTGTAAAGATGAAATTAAGACAGTCAAGATTACAGATGATCAAAATATTCATAAAGAGGTTCTACTTAAAATAAAAGAGATTCAAGTTATAGGATTATTTCCTAGTCAATTACTTTACTCATTTCAGCAAGGAAAAATTGTTTCAACTCAAATTTCAAATCAACAATTACCTCGACCACCAGATCGTGTTTGTTTGATTCCTGCTTACAAGCTGAATCACTCATTTTTGTTTTATAGTTAAAAAATAAAATCAAACTTATATAATTTATTATGTAAGTCAAAGCACAATTTTACTGTGCTAAATTCAATTTTTTAAAAACTTTAAAACACAAATAAAATGAAATCCTATTTTTTAAATCTTATGTTGATGTTGCTTTTTAGCGTTACAACACTTCAAACTATAGCTCAAACAAAAACAAACAAAGTCGTAACAGATACGATTACTATCAAAGGAAACTGTGGCGAATGCAAAACACGTATAGAAGAAGCTGCATACGTCAAAGGAGTAAAAACCGCCGAATGGAACAAAACAACTAAAATTCTAACAGTTGTTTACAACAGTGAAAAAACCTCAAGGGATAAAATACAAGCTTCTATAGCCAAGGCTGGTCATGATTCTGACCGACATACAGCTTCTGATAAATCGTACAAATCACTTCCTAGTTGTTGCGCATACAGAACAGGTACTTGTGATCACGATTAAACGTCATTTTTTTCTATTTTTAATTTGTTTTAGTTCATGTCATTTCTTAGTTACAACAGCTCAAGCGCAACGAGCAACTGTAACATTGTACGGAAGTGTGTTTGAAAAAAAACAAAACAATGAAGAAGAACCCATATCGGCAGTTAAAGTAAATTACTCTAAAAAGATATTTACATTTACAGACAAAGAAGGTAAATTCTCAATCGAAGTTCCAGATACAGCTTCTCGATTGATCGTCGTTTATGATAAAATCGGAACAGATACCATTCAGATAACAGACATCAACAAGGAACTCAAAATTGTATTTCCATATACTCAAAATCTCAAAGGAGTGCAAATCAAACAAAAACGATTTGCAACAGAAATTAGTCTACTGAGTATCATGAAATCCGAACGCATTAGCTCCAAGGAGTTGCTCAAAGCAGCTTGCTGCAACCTAAGTGAAAGTTTTGAAACTACACCCAGTGTTGATGTGGCATTTACTGATGCTGTAACCGGTTATAAGCAAATCCAATTGCTCGGATTAACTGGACCGAATACGCTCATTACCCGCGAAAATATACCTGAAGTACGAGGCTTGGCGAGTATTACAGGACTCACCTTTACACCTGGTCAATGGATTGAAGGAATGCAATTGAGCAAAGGCACTGGCAGTGTCGTAAATGGATTTGAAGGCCTTGCAGGACAAATCAATATTGAACTCATGAAACCCATGGAAGGGGATCGTGTATTTGCCAATCTGTATCAAAGCACACAAGGTAGAACAGAAGCCAATGCAACGCTCCGATTTGAACCTCGCAAAAACATGTCATCCAATCTTTTCTTACATGGCAAATCGCAATGGATGAAAGTAGATCAAAACCACGATCATTTTATCGATCAGCCTATGGGTAACTCTTTTATTGGTGCAAACCGTTGGATGTGGTTTGGCAAGAGCGGACGCGAACTTCAACTCGGAGTAAAATACGTAAACCAAACCAATTGGGGTGGTTCCAAACATTATAACAATGATGAAGCGCCCATTGAAAGCAAGTATTGGGGCTTCAACAATCAAATTAATCGAGTGGATGCATGGAGCAAAATCGGAAAATTATTTGAGCTGAAACCATGGAAAAGCATGGGTTTACAATTGGCTTATTCGGGGCATGAACAAAACATGCAATTTGGCAAAAAGCAATACAATGCGAATGAAAAAACGGCTTATGCAAACTATATATTTCAAACCATAATAGGTAATACAAACCATGTACTTAAACTCGGTGCAACGACGAATTATATAAAACGCAATGAACTTGTAAATGCTACAACCTACAACAACGAAGAAATCACTGCAGGGGCTTTTGCCGAGTATGCACATACTTTTTCTAAAAAACTAAATGCTGTATTGGGTATTCGAGCAGACCAACATAACTTATATGGAACCTATCTTACCCCACGCTTTCATATGCGTTACGCACCACATGAGAATATTGCATTGCGCGCTTCGGTAGGCAAAGCATACCGAACAGCCACTATTTTCTCTGAAAATTTAGGATTATTTTCTACCAACCGAACGGTATTAATCATGCCTTCACAAAGCAATGGCATCTATGGTCTACAAAACGAAAAAGCCATTAATGGCGGTATCAATGCTACCTATAAATTCAAACTCAACTATAGAAGCGGGACATTGAGTACGGACTATTACTATACACATTATTTAAATCAAGTAGTGGCCGACTGGGAAGAAGAACGATTTGTAAAATTTTACAATACCACCAAACCGTCCTTTGCACATAGCTTTCAAGTACAATTGGATTATGAACCTATACGCAAATTAGATGTGCGTGTAGCATATCGATTCAACGATGTACAAACTACCTACGAGAATACGTTAAGACAACGACCACTCAATGCCCGACATCGTGCATTTATTAATATGTCATACGAAACAAGGTCTAAATGGTCATTTGACTATACCTTGCAATGGACAGGTTCAAAACGGATTCCATCAACCGCATTGAATCCAATTGGTTTGCAATTTGCAACGAAATCACCTTCATTCATTACCATGAATGCGCATATCAACAAGCCGATAGGAAAGGGTATAGAACTATATGCAGGTGGAGAAAACTTGCTTAACTATATGCAACAAACAGCCATTATCGATGCACCCAATCCTTTTGGTTCATACTTTGATGGTTCACTCATTTGGGGCCCAAGTATGGGACGAAATGTATATACTGGGGTAAGGTGGAAGATGAAGTGATTTCCTTTTCCCCTTATAAGGTTCTAATTCTTTACCTATCTTTGCGCCTTCATAAAAAGCAATTGTATGTTTAGAACACAAACCTGTGGTGAATTGAGAATGTCTAATGTAGGTGAGCAAGTAACCTTGGCTGGATGGGTCAAAACCATTCGTAAATTTGGCAGTATTACATTCGTTGATTTGCGGGACCGTTATGGTATTACACAATTGTTTTTTAACGAAGATCAAACAGCTAAGTTAGAAGCGAGCGCTATTGGTCGTGAATATGTAATACAAGTAGAAGGTAAAGTAATCGAGCGTAGCAATAAAAATCCGAATATTCCGACTGGGGAAATAGAACTTGAGGTAGAAAAATATACTATTTTGAATGCATCGCTTACACCGCCATTTACATTGGAGGACGATACCGATGGAGGTGATGAATTGCGTATGAAATATCGTTTCCTCGATTTACGTCGTGATGCGGTGAGAAAGAATTTGGAACTTCGCTATAGAGTGAGTCGTGCTGCTAGAAACTTTCTAGATAGTCAACACTTTATGGAAGTGGAAACACCCATGTTGATTAAATCCACACCGGAGGGGGCACGCGATTTTGTGGTACCTAGTCGTATGCACGAAAATCAATTTTATGCCTTGCCGCAAAGTCCACAATTGTTTAAGCAATTGCTGATGGTGGCTGGTTATGACCGCTACTATCAAATCGTAAAATGTTTTAGAGATGAGGATTTGCGTTCTGATCGTCAACCTGAGTTTACACAGATTGATTGCGAAATGAGTTTTGTAGGTCAAGAGGATATTTTGACTACGTTTGAAGCCATGACCAAGTATATTTTCAAAGATGTGAAAGGAATAGAATTTGATGATGATTTTCCACGTATGACCTATGACGAAGCTATGAGAGATTATGGAAACGACAAGCCTGATATTCGTTTTGACATGAAACTGAAAAACCTCAACGAAGTGGTTAAAGGCAAAGGATTCCCCGTTTTTGATGATGCTGAATTGGTCATTGGAATTGCAGCTACGGGCTGTAGCGAATATACCCGTAAGCAAACCGACGTACTGACAGAATGGGTGAAGCGTCCACAAATAGGCATGAAAGGCTTGGTGTTTATAAAATGCAATGCTGATGGTACTTTTAAAAGTTCGGTTGATAAATTTTACAACGAAGAACAGTTGAAAGAAATTGCATCAATTTGCGATGCCAAAGCAGGTGATTTGATTTTGATATTGGCAGGCGAGAAAAACTTAACTAGAAAAGCCATCAGTGAATTACGCCTTGAAATGGGTGGACGTTTGGGTTTACGAAACAATGAAGTTTTCAAACCATTGTGGGTTGTCGATTTTCCATTGTTTGAATACGATGCCGAAACAGACCGATATATTGCGATGCATCATCCATTCACTTCTCCAAAGCCCGAACAACTTGAATGGATGCACGATAAAACGAAGTATGGCGATATCAAAGCCAATGCCTATGATTTGGTGTTGAATGGTACAGAAGTTGGTGGTGGTTCTATACGTATTTTCAACAAAAACATACAAGAACGAATGTTTGATGCCTTAGGATTTACGCAAGAAGAAGCCAACGAAAAATTTGGATTCTTACTCAGTGCATTTGAATATGGTACGCCTCCGCATGGTGGTATAGCACTTGGCTTTGATCGCTTATGTGCCTTGATTGGTGGTACGGATTCTATACGCGATTTCATTGCCTTTCCTAAAAACAATGCAGGTCGTGATGTGATGTTGGATGCACCCGGACCGATTGATGATAAGCAGAGGAAGGAGTTGGGATTGTAAAATGTTTTAAGATTAAAATTGCATACTTTCTTATGCTTTATTTTTTCAAAAACCCACTCACTTCTTTTTTCCATTCTTTTGCATAATCATTCAAGTAACTTTCATGCCCAGCATAGGGAAATATGACTTTCTTTTTTGGACCTTTTAAGTTCACATAAATGTCATCGATTTCCTCTAAAGATACTCGAGCATCCTTACCTCCATTCATGAGCAAAACAGGCACTTGGATATGACTTGCATAGTCGATAGGATTATGATCAAAAGCCCAAAATCCATTCAACAAACCACCATAAAATACCAACAGATTAGCCATTGGAAAAGTAGGTACTTGCATATCCTCAAAGCGGTTACAAACAGTCTTGTACATGCTTCCAAATGGACACTCAAGTAGAACAGCTGATACATCCATCGGGTAGTCTTTCATACTTTTCATTACAGCTGCTGCACCCATCGATGTGCCTAGTAATATGATTGATTCTTCTTCATATTTTTCCTTGTAAAAATCGTAGGCTGCTTTTACGTCCTTGGCCTCGTTGAAACCAATTGTGGTCGCATTGCCTTTACTACCTCCACATCCACTAAAATCTATTAATACCACACGATAGCCCATTTCGTGCATTGCATAGGCCTTATCCAACATACCCGACTTTCTATTGCCATAACCATGAAAAACCAAAACGGTACCTTTAGATTTTGATACAGGCAATTCCCAGCATTCTAGTGAATCATTGCTGATGCGAATTGTTTCAAATGGAATTTTCGGAACTATTGTATTGCATGGTCTAGGTAAGCTGACCCCAAACAGTAATGCATTGATTTTTTCTTTTGTACTCAACTCTTCAGGTTGACGAGTAAGAGGTTCTGCCGTTTCGGCAAAATGGGTAAACTTATAGGCATGAAAACCAGCCACTGCATTCATGACAATAAATACGACAACCAATAAGTATGCACTAATGCGAATGAAACGTTTCATGGTAAAAAATCAAATGTATAATCTACCCTAGGTATGACTTACTTGACGAGTGATAAAGTAATCTTAAAAAATATGTAATCTATTCATAACACTTGTAACGAACATTGACCTTTTATCCTATTTCAATCTATTTTATGGGTTTTTCCTATTATTTTTGGCAAAATTTAAATTTAGTATGCGAAAAATTCTTTTCTCATTGCTCACTCTCACAGCCATCAACGCTGCGAATGCGCAATCGGTGAATATTAAATTCACCGAGTATGACCTTCCTAATGGACTTCATGTCATTTTGCACGAAGACCACACTATCCCTACTGTAGCGGTTTCAGTACTTTATCATGTTGGTTCTAAAAATGAAGACCCAACGCGTACTGGTTTTGCACACTTTTTTGAGCACCTTTTATTTGAAGGTACTGAAAACATAGGCCGTGGTGAGTACATGAAATTGATCCAAAACAATGGTGGTGTAATCAATGCCAATACCTCATTTGACAGAACATTTTACTTTCAAACCTTACCTTCAAACAAATTGGAGCAAGGACTTTGGATGGAAAGTGAGCGTATGCTTCATGCCAAAATTGATGATATTGGGTTAGAAACACAACGTAAAGTCGTAAAAGAAGAAAAGAAACAACGCTATGAGAATACACCTTATGGTCGTTTGTTGGAGCAAATATTTAAAAATGCTTATACCGTACATCCATACCAATGGACGCCAATCGGTGAAGCACAATACATCGATCAAGCTAAATTGCCTGAGTTCATTGATTTTTACAAAACCTTTTATGTTCCAAACAATGCAACATTGTCTATCGGTGGTGATATCAATATAGATCAAACAAAAGCTTGGGTTGAAAAATACTTTGGCGATATTGCAAAAGGTACCAAAGAAATTCCTCGTCCTACGATTAAAGAACCAGCACAAACAGCAGAAAAACGTGTAACATTTTACGACAAAGTACAATTGCCTGCAGTAGTATTTGCGTACCATACACCAGAACAAGGTTCAGCAGATGCGTATGCATTGGAAATGGTTTCAAAAATATTGTCTGATGGTAAAAGTTCACGTCTTCAAAAAGAAATCGTAGACAAACAACAAAAAGCTGTTGCAGCAGGTGCGTTCAATCTTCCAAGTGAAGATCCAGGATTAGCTATGATGTTCGGTATAGCCAATATGGGTATCAAACCAGAAGAACTTGAAAAATCGATGGATGAAGAAGTAAACAGAATTCTTTCATCAGGCATTAGCGAAGAAGAATTGCAAAAATGTAAAAATCAAATTGAAAATGATTTCATTTCTCAAAACCAACGTGTATTGGGTATTGTAGAAAATCTAGCGAACTATCATGTGTATTTTGGCGACGCTAATTTGATCAACAAAGAATTGGATCGCTATATGAAAGTGAGTACAGCAGATATGATAGCAGCTGCTAAAAAATATTTCAAAAAAGAAAACAGATTGGTACTTTATTATTTACCAGATAGCAGCAAAAACTAATCCATTCATTCAAAACATTTTAAATTAATTATACAAAAATGAAAAAACTCATTTTATCTATAGCAACAATCAGCATGATGACCTCATCATTGGTTGCACAAAAATTGGATCGTAGTATCAGACCCAAAGCGGGCCCAGCACCTGAACTTCAAATGGGAACTGCACAATCCTTCGTTACTTCAAACGGTATCAAAGTATATGTAGTCGAAAACCATAAATTACCTGTTGTATCGTATTCAATCGATTTTGATGTTCGTCCTGAATTGCAAGGCGACATGGTAGGTTTTCAAGATTTCTTAGGCGATCTATTGACAGCAGGTACCAAAACCAAAACTAAAGATGAATTCAACAAAGAATTGGATATGTTGGGTGCAAGACTTGGTATCGGTAGCGATGGTATTTTTATGCAAAGCTTAAAAAAGAATTCTGATAAGTTATTGTCATTGGCTACAGAAGTATTGACAGAACCACGTTTTTCGCAAGAAGAATTGGACAAATTGAAAAAACAAGCTAAGTCTGGCTTGGCACAACAACAGGATGATCCTGAAGCTATGAGCCGTAATATCACGAGCATTTTGAATTTCGGTAAAAACCACCCATATGGCGAAGTGATGACTGAAAAATCAGTTGAGAATATCTCATTAGCTCGTTGTAAAAAATATTTTGAAACATACTTCAGACCTAATGTAGCGTATATGGCTATCGTAGGTGATATTACACTGGCAGAAGCAAAAGTGCAAGTAGAAAAACATTTCTCAAAATGGCAAAAGAAAGATGTACCTCGTGCAATCTACCCAACACCAAAACCATCGAAAGGCGCAGCAGTAGCTATCGTCAACAAAAGTGGTGCAGTACAAAGCGTGATCGATGTAACATATCCAATCGATATGAAACAAGGACACCCTGATGAAATCAAATTGAAAGTAGCCAACGGTATATTAGGCGGTGGAAGCACAGGACGTTTGTTTCAAAATCTTCGCGAAACTAAAGCTTGGACTTATGGTTCATACTCTTCGTTCCGTACGGATGAATTGCCGAATGCAGGTAGCTTTTCTGCTACAGCTAATAGTACGACATCAGCTTCTGATAGTTCTGTAGCAGAGATATTGAAAGAAATGAATCGCTTACGTACTGAGACTGTTTCGAATGAAGAGTTGGAGGGTTACAAAAACTATATGGCAGGTACATTTGCATTGGGCTTAGAAGATCCAAAAACATTGGCTCGCTATGCAATCAACGAGAAAAAATACAATATGCCTAAAGACTACTACAAAAACTATTTGAAAAATGTAGACTCCGTTACAACAACAGACGTAAAAACAGTTGCTAACAAATACATCACACCAGGTGTTGCAAATATTACAGTAGCTGGAGACAAAAAAGTAATTGCAGACAAAATGAAACAATTTGGTCCGGTTACTATTTATGATTTGTATGGTAATGTAGAAAAAGATGAACCAGCAAAAGCAGTTCCTACCAATTTAAAAGCTGACGAAGTCATTAAAAAACATATTGCTGTAACAGGTGGCGATGCTGCTTGGAGCAAAATTTCTGATATGACAATGGATATGACTACTGAAATGCAAGGCATGTCTATCAATATCAAAACCATTCGTAAAGCCCCTAACAAAATGATGTTGGACGTTAATGCTATGGGGCAATCTTTTCAAAAAATCGTATTTGATGGTACCAAGGGTTACACCATGCAACAAGGTCAAAAGAAAGAATTTGATGCAAAAGAGAGCAAAGAATATGCTGACGAAGCTTCAATGAGCAAAGATTTAGGATACCTTAATCCGGCTAACAAATTGAATTTAGTTGGTATTGAAAAAGTAGATGGTAAAGACGCTTACTTAGTCGAAGTTACCAACACGACTGGCGATAAAGTAAACGAGTATTACGATGTAGCTTCTGGCCTAAAAGTAAAAACTACTTCTACATCTGAAGGACAAACACAAACTGTGTATTATTCAGATTACAAAGACGGACCAGGTGGATTAAAATATCCAAACATGATCAAACAAAGTATGGGACCTCAATTGATGGAAATGAAATTGAAATCAGTAGAAGTGAATACTGGTGTAAGTGATGAAGTGTTTAAATAATTGATTAATTTATATGATAATAAAAAATGGGACTTTAATGAGTCCCATTTTTTTATTTAATTACACTCCCCTTTTTTAAAAGTAAATACCAAAGTAAAAGCTAGCATCAGTACCACGCCCTGCTTTTGCAGAAACGATAGGTAGCAAATTATTTGAAGCAAAACCCAATTTGATAACACCTAATCTTAAACCTAAATGTCCACCACCCATAAATTTATTTAATCCTCCCAAGGTAAAGTTTGCTCCTGTATTAATTATATTTTTAAAATTGTATGCATATCCCATATTCAATGCAGGACTTCTACTTGAGGATAAATAATTGCTAAAACCTTGTACATAGGTCAAAGACATATTGTGCACATAATATGGCACTTTTCGTTTTTGTTTCAGCTTCAACTGATAAGATCCGCTTAAAATAAAACGGGTTGGCAAGGGCATTCTATAACTGTTGTAACTTTTATCGGGTTGAATTATTTCATCCAAACTTCCTGCATTGATTGTATTTTCTGGGTCGTTTAAATCTACCCCATCGTAGGTATAACTTGCATTTTTAGTATAATTAATAGCATTGCGATTAAAATTAATACTACCCATATCTGTAATACCAACATGTACTTTGATGTTTTCAAATAAAGTGACACCTACACCCAAATCCAGTCCTAATCCTTTGCCCGATGCTTTTAGACTTTTCAAATCGATATCACCTAAGCCGCTTTCAACATCTGGAGTATCGACCGAGGATGACATGTTGGCCTCCAACTGTGTATTAAATTCAATATATCGACCATCGGGTTCAGTGTACATATCTATGCGTGAATCGGGCATAGACAAACTCGCCATACCATTAAGCATACGCAACCGCATTGCTGGCTTAACCGTTATCGTTTTTAATTTACCCAAGTTGAGTATTTTAAATTGTCCGGCGGCAGCTAAGAAGTATTCGTTGTAAAATAAAAAATTCATTGAAGGTGATAAGTTCACTGTTTCACCAGCAAATTGTTTATTGCCTTGGTAAGCCAATGAAAATAAATCTTTATTCATTGTAAAATTTACATCCACTTTGGCTCGCATGCCGAGTCCGAAGGACAAAAATGGCTCACGAGCTTTTTTATTGACATTAAAAAAAATATTAAAAATTGGCATATCCAAACCTGCCCAAAGATTGGCTTCCTTTGGTATTTTATTTAAAATGCCATCAATATATTCGTTGCTCAATTTGCCCGATTGTGACAACTGTTGAATATCGTAGGCAGAAATAAAATTGTTACCAAAACCTACATAAGGATTTAAGAAATGAATTTCGCCTGTTCGCATGTCATCACCAAGCAAACTAGGCAATTGGCTTGCAGCCAAATTGTGCGTATGTGGATTGTTGATTTGGCTAAAATTATATTGTGCAGTCGAATTCAACGCAGCCAACACAGCAACTATCGAGAGTAGTTTTTTTGTAAACATAAATTAAAGTGAATTTAAATTAAAACTGAGGTGTAAATCCCCTGTAATTTGCATTTGCAAATACGTTTTGTCGCTCATCATCACATATGGTGGTGCATACCCTTGTGTATTGAGTCTGAAAACGATAATCGCTTTCGTTGCTTTTTTTATTTTATCGATGCGTTGCGTGCTTATAGCAAACGAATTTTTCGAAGAATTTACCGAGGTTGGATCACCATTGGCATCGGTGGTACAACCAACTAAGTTTAGAGGCGAGGACAACAAGGAATCGCTGATAGAATTCGAAACTGTATCATAAAAGTATATTTGCGTATAGCAGTTGATAGGCAACGCGTGATCGATAAAAAAATTGACCGTTCCGTAAGATGATGTATCAAGTCCGCCCGTTTCTGTATCTTCATTTCCAAAATCAATATCAATTGTGTCGCGTTCTACAACAAATTTATTCGCAAAAAGTTCTACTTTTTTGATGTCGATAATTTGCACTTCTATACTTATTTTGCTTGGTGTAGGTGTAAACGTCACATTGTTTCCACCCGGCGAATTAAACTGTTCGAGGTATAAGTACAAGGTATCTGATACAGAGTTGTTGATGACATCGACATTGAAGGTATAATTTTGTCCAGGTGCAATATCGCTAGCAACGGTGTGTTGATAGATAATATTTGTCGGATCTGCTGTTGTCGGTGTGCGACGAAATGAAAACTTAGTACCTGCGCCAACAGCAATTGGAAACACATTGGTAAAAGATAAATCGATTTCGAGAGAATCAAATTCGATTGCATGTATCCAATCGCTCAACGGTTGTTTGTATGGTCCTACTTCTGGTATTGAAATTTGTGGGACATTGAGTAGTACACCACTAGCATACCCAATATCAATTGATGGGACATCAAAGGATGTTTTAGCATTGCTCAATTGTTTAATATTTTCAAACGAAACTTTGCCTTTGACCAATGGCAAAACCCAATCAGAATCCCAAGATGGAAATTCGTTTAAGTCTGTATTGTATTTGGAACATGCCGACAACAACATCCCAAACCCCAGTAAGATGACATATATTTTTTTCATACTTATAAATGTATAGATTCCACAAATGTAGTGCAATAAAAATTCAATTTAGAGACCCTTTAGTTGAGGGAATTAATTAGAATCCTTAAGCTATCAAATTTCGTAAGCTTTGGATGACTTCGTTTAATCGAGTTGCATCTTGACCAACTGCTGAGGCTAAAGTTGGATTACCACCTCCGTTACCTTGTATCAATGGAGAAACTATCGTTTTGATGATTGTAGAAGCATTTAAATTAATTGCTTTACTTTTCGTCTCATCGAGCGAAACAACAACATGTACTTTTCCATTCATTTCTGCACAAAGCACAACTACCGGAATTTCTTTCACTTTCACTAAGCCTAATGCCAATTGTTTTAAAGATTCGGCTTTGTTTAGTCCAGCTATTTTTTCTCCAATAAAATTTGTCCCGCTTGTAGTTTGTTGCAAACAGTCTTTATAAAGTTCTTCTCGCTTTAGAGTTACAGCAGCACTTTCCATTCTATCCAATTCTTTCTGCAACAATCCATTTTTCTCTTGCACATTTTTGATAGCACCCATCAAATCTTTTGGATTTTTGAACTCCAATTTGATATCATTCAATTGTTTAATTTGTTCCATGATGTATGCTTCTGCTTTACATCCTGCTAAAGCTTCAAATCGGCGTACGCCAGCAGCTACAGCACTTTCAGAAATAATCTTAAACAAATTTAATTCACCTGTATTCATGACATGTGTACCACCGCAAAGTTCAATAGAGAAGTTTTCATCCATGATAACCACACGAACAGTATCACCATATTTTTCGCCAAACAAGGCCATAGCACCAAGCTTCATTGCTTCGTCTTTTGGCATTTCCTTAATGATAACTGGTATGTTTTGACGAATCTTACGATTTACAATTTTTTCGATTTGAGCAATTTCTTCATCCGTCACTTTCGCAAAATGACTAAAATCAAATCTTAAATTTTCATCGGTATTCAAACTGCCTTTTTGAGCCACATGCGTACCCAACACTTCGCGCATAGCTGCTTGCATTAAGTGGGTCACACTATGATGACGCGTTATTTTTCGTCTACGACTTGCATCTATTTTGGCAATCACTTCACCGCTCAAATCTTCGGGCAATTCATCTACAAAATGAATAATTAAATCATTTTCTTTTTTAGTATCAGTGATTTTTATTCCCTCTCCTTGGGAGAGGGTTGGGGTGAGGCTTCCTGTATCTCCTACTTGTCCACCACTTTCAGCATAAAAAGGGGTTTCTTCCAATACGATTTGATATTGGGTTTTACCTTTGGCTGAAACTTTGCGGTATTTAATGACTTTGGTTGTTGTTTCTGTTTTTGTGTAAGCACTTGACGTGCATGTTGCAGTTGCATCCAATTCTATCCAATCGTCCGTATCTACAACAGCTGCTTTTCGGCTTCGGTCTTTTTGTTTTTGGAGTTCTTCTTCAAAACCTTTGACATCAACAGTCCAACCTTTTTCTGTTGCTATCAATTGTGTCAAATCAATAGGGAATCCAAATGTATCTGACAGTTCAAATGCAATTTCACCTGTTACAGATTTCTCGGATGTGTCAGATTTGAAATAGTCATCCAATTTTTTTAATCCTCCATCCAAAGTTCTTAAAAATCCGTTTTCTTCTTCCAATATTACTTTTTTGACAAACTCTTCTTGCTTTTTCAATTCAGGAAATACATTGGCAAATTGATCGGCAATCAAGGGTACCAACTGATGCAATAAAGGTTGTTTGTAATTTAAAAACGAGAAATAGTAACGCACTGCTCGACGAAGTATACGACGTATAACATAGCCAGCACCATTGCTTGAAGGCAATTGTCCATCTGCAATGGTAAACGAAATAGCACGTATATGATCGGCAATAACTCGAAAAGAAATTGCCTCCCTGCCCTCCGAAGGAGGGTTCTGATTTGGTTGATACTTTATTCCAGTAATTTTTTCTGTCAACTCAATGGTAGGTGTGAAGACATCAGAATCATAATTGGATGATTTGCCTTGTATCACACGCACTAAGCGTTCGAAACCCATTCCAGTATCAACGTGTTTTGCAGGAAGTTCCTCTAGGGATCCGTCTTTTTTTCGGTTGTATTGAATAAAGACATTGTTCCATATTTCAATCACTTGAGGATGATCCGCATTCACTAATTTATGTCCTGGTACCAAAGCGCGTTCTTCATCAGGACGCATATCTACATGAATCTCACTACATGGCCCACATGGACCCGTGTCGCCCATTTCCCAAAAGTTATCTTTTTTATTGCCATACACAATATGGTCTTTATCATCGATCAATTTCAACCATTCTTGCAAGGCTATCGTTGATGCAGGAATACCTTCTTTTGAATCACCTTCAAAAACCGAAACGTATAATCTATCCTTTGGCAATTTGTATACTTCGGTTAACAATTCCCAACTCCAAGCTATGGCTTCGGTTTTGAAATAATCGCCAAAGCTCCAGTTGCCCAACATTTCAAACATGGTGTGATGGTAAGTATCTACACCGACTTCTTCCAAGTCATTGTGCTTGCCACTTACACGCAGGCATTTTTGAGTATCTGCTATACGTTTGTAGGGTGCTAGTTGATTCCCCAAAAAGTAGTCCTTAAACTGATTCATACCCGCATTGGTAAACATCAGCGTTGGATCGTTTTTGACTACGATAGGCGCACTTGGCACAATCTGGTGTCCTTTTGATTTAAAAAAATCGAGAAACTGTTGGCGTATTTCGGATGAAGTCATTTTATAGTATTAATTTGGTCCTGTTCAAAAGTTATATTTTATAAATTTTGAGGTGCAAAAGTAATGAAAAAATAGAGTTAATTTTTTAAGCCGTTGAAATAAAAAAGATTTGTACAAAACATTAATTTAGTCAGTCAACTGACGTTTTTTACATTAATTTAGTCAGTTTGGTCTTTTTCACTAAATTAATAATTGTTATTTTATCTTTGGCCACAGAACACTTTCGTATTGAAAAAAGTTAAATACTACTACAGCACCAAAACGCAACAATTTGAGCCTCTAAAAGTTCCGCTTTGGAAGAAGTTTCTTCGCGTGTTTGGGTTTATATCCGCTATTCTGGTTTGTGCTGCCGTTGTCGTTGCTTTGGCGTTTAAATACCTGCAGTCGCCCAACGAAAAACGAATGAATGCCCAACTCAATTACCTTGAGGAAAAATATACCTTACTGAAAAAAGATTTGCGCAAAACACAAGAACAATTAGATGAATTGGAGAAACGGGACAACAATGTGTACCGCGTCATATTCGAGGCAGATCCCTTGCCAGATAGTATTCGTAGCGGTCGTATATTGGTCGATGAACGCGCTCTAGAAAAACGACTATCGCCTTTTAATAACGAAGAGCTTGTAACCCATTTGGAACAAAGTATGCAAGCGCTCAAAAACAAACTTAACATTCAAAAAAAATCCTACGATACACTCCAACGGTTTATAGAACAAAAGCAAGAAATGCTGGCAAGTATACCGTCTATTCAACCTGTTTCAAATAAACAATTAGAACGTATAGCATCGGGATTTGGAGCAAGGATAGATCCTATATACAAAATCATGAAATTTCATGCTGGACTTGATTTTACAGCACCGATAGGAACGCCCATTTATGCCACGGGCAACGGTACAGTAGAATCTGCCGACTACCACGAAAGTGGATTTGGCAATCATATTTGGATCAAACATGGTTATGGATACCGAACACATTATTGCCATATGGTGAAAATGAAAGCCAAACCAGGCCAAACTGTCAAACGCGGTGAGGTGATAGGATGGGTAGGCAGTACTGGAAAAAGTACAGGACCACATTGTCATTACGAAGTAGAAAAAGGTGGTGAAAAATTAGATCCCATTCACTTCTTTTACAACGACCTCAAACCTGAAGATTTTGAACGCATGGTCAAAATAGCAGCTGCAGGGAATCAATCGTTTGATTGATGAAATAGATTTTATACCTTTACTCTATCATGCAACAACTTTCTATTTTCGACCAAATCAATACCCCTCAGGAGGAGATTAAGAAAGAACTTGTTGTCGATACCGATAAGCTTACAAAAGTCTATTACACCATCACCGAAGTAGCAGAGATGTTCAATGTCAATGCTTCTTTATTGCGGTTTTGGGAAAAAGAATTTCCGGTACAACTTGGCCATCTGAAAAAAAACAAAAAAGGGGATCGATTTTACAATAAAAATGATATTGCAAAACTTAAAATCATTTACCACTTGGTCAAAGAAAAACGCATGACACTCGAAGGTGCACGTGCCAATATGAAAGATCATAAAAAGAAAGCTAAAACGGATTTTAACCTCATAGAAAACCTTGAAACTGTCAAACGATTTTTAGTCGATTTGAAAAAAAGTTTACCTGACGATTAATCTTCTTAAGTAACCATGCATTCCAGTATTGTATTACCAAATATTTGACTATTTTTGGTTTCTCAATTATAAAAAATCGAAACGCTACATATGAAAACTCTTTTAATTGCCTTACTTACCCTTGGAACTTTACACATGGCTACTGCTCAAAATTATGTTCGCGAAATAGATCGTAAAACTGGTAAACCTTGTTTGCGTGGCAAAATCACGTTTACAGATATCGAAAAAGAAACTGTCAATAGTTGGTTTAAGAAAGGTGTCGATGCTTACGAACCCAACGTTACTTTGACCAACGAATTGAAATCCTTGGCTGCGCCATACCGTTTTGTTGTATTTGCAGGCACTTGGTGCGAGGATACGCACAATATGTTGCCTAAGTTCTACAAAACAATCAACCAGGCTGATATCGATTTGCATGCTGTTGAAATGTATGGTGTAGATCGAAACAAAGAAACACTCAACTTAGAACATGTTTTTTACAACATCAAACGTGTACCGACAGTAATCGTTATGCTTCAAAATCGTGAAGTAGGTCGTATAATCGAAAATGTAAATGAGAGTATTGAAGCCGATTTACTTCGTATTATTGAAAAAGATGCCAAAGAATTGGAGAAAAAGAAAGCTGCTAAGAAGTAATTGATATTTCTTACAGTTTAAATTTTTTCATTATTTACCTTAGGTTCTACTTTTGATTGCAATTTTTGTAACAGTTTCTGCATTTTAAGTTCCAGTGTTGCATATTCTATTTCTTCTTGGGCTGTATATATCAGCATCATCTCCAAGGTTTGATTTGTAGCTCTCAACGCTTCTTTTAACGCTACTTTATTGATGCGATAGGTTTCTCTCGTCAGTCGTTTAATTCTATTGCGCTTATTGGCTCGTTTAAAGATTCGTTTGGGCACAGAAATGCCCATCACCAAAGGTGCTCCTTGGTCTGATGCTTCGACTAAAGTGGTTGGAGCTATCCTAAAAATAACTTTGTAGGGAAAAACAAAAAACGCTTCCCCAATTTGGAAAAGCGTATCAATAGTTTTTTTGCTCTTTAACCTCTCTGTTTTCGAAAGAGAAAAGGGCTTATTCATACTGTTGTTTATTTCAAACGACTTTCGTCCGAAACGGTTAATTTTTTACGGCCTTTCTTACGACGTGCGGCCAGCACTCTTCTTCCGCCTGGAGTTTCCATACGTTGACGAAATCCGTGAACAGATTTTCTTCTACGGCGGTGTGGTTGGAATGTGCGTTTCATACAAGTAATTTTTTAGTTCCTAATTTTAAAGGACTGCAAAAGTAATGATTTTTTTTAAAATACCAAAAAAACCTAGTATTTATATCCTACATAAGTCGTTTTTGCCAATCCATTTGGAGGCCAACTCGTGTAAAGTGTGATTGTCAGTACACCATTGTTTAAGCTACCATTGCCCCAATACTTGTTTGTAAGGATAGTTTTTTCTGGAATAGTGATATAATTTCCATTGACAGTACCGTCAATTACTTCTATTACAGAATCGCGAATAGAATTGAAGGTAATACCAAATTTGTCACTTTTTGCTTTTACACGAAGTGTATCATCATTATCATCTACAATAGTATCGTTGATGAGTTTTGTGCGGATGCAAGCATAATAGGAATCAAATTTTTTGTTGACTTTAAATTGACAGCTATCACCTTCAAATCCTGCACTACAAAGACAATCGCCCTCACGGCAAACGCCATTGTTTTGGCATATCACGTTGCGGGTTATGCAAGCATCGGGTTTGCACGACGAAAAATAAGTCACTACACTGAAAAATGCGATGATTAAAAACGAGGTAAGAAATGCAATACGTTTCATTTATGGCTTAGTAGTTTAAGGTTGAGTAAATTTAACTCCATTGTACACACAGGCATGCGTTTCGAGTGTAGTAGCATCTTTGGTTTCGATATACAAGGTTACGTATTTGCCATCCAAATACCCATTGCCTTTGTATATTGTACCATTGACAGTTTGCTCCTCAATCTCTATTTTATCTATATTAATTGTTGCTTTGATTGCGTTGTTTTGGTCAAATATATCATACAAAGTTACACGATTGGGTTGTGCTTCTGGCGCAATCACTAAATTGACCACTTCAGGTATCAAACCATTGCAGCGCAAGGTTCCGTCCCATGTACCAATGAATTTTTCGTACATTTTTGTGGCACAAAAAGGACCTTCGAAACCCAATGCGCATTTGCATACACCATCACGACATACGCCATTGTTTTTGCAAATAATGTCCTTGCAGGCATCTTTGTTACACGCGTTGAAAACGATACTCGATGCCACCAACAGGAACATGGATATCGTAGCTAAAATAATAGTAAATCTTCTCATAAACCTAAGAATGGATAACAAACGTAACAAAAATAGTTAAATTTTTCATCTTTATTTGATTAATTTTTTATTGGATTCCACCCTTGGGCTTTTAATTCTATTTTATTATTGCCTTTTGTGATGAAATAGTTTCCATCTTCAGGCTTAGTTACATGCCCTATCACAGTCACTAAATCAGTCGTTCCAAGCTTGGAAAATGCATCGGGCGATACTGTAAACAGTAATTCATAATCCTCGCCACCGTTCAATGCAGCTGTGCTTGCAGCTATGCCAAATTTCTCTGCCATTGCTCTTGTTTGCTCATGGATTGGGAGTTTTTCTTCGTACAGCAAGCATCCAACTTCACTTTGTTTGCAGATATGTAAAACTTCAGAACTTAATCCATCGCTGATATCGATCATGGCAGTTGGTAAAATCGAATTTTCTTTCAACCAAGTTATGACTTTACGTTTGGCTTCAGGTTTCATAAACCGTTCCAATACATAAGTTTGATCCTCCAGGTCGGGCTGTATACCCGGATGTTCTAGGTAAATTTTCTTTTCACGTTCGAGCAAAAGTAAACCCATATAGGCTGCTCCCAAATTGCCAGATACGCAAATTAAATCATTGACTTGTGCACCACTTCTGGTTACATATTTATTTTCCTCTATTTCGCCTATGGCGGTAATGCTTATAATCAATCCCTTGAGCGAAGTAGTGGTGTCGCCGCCAATCAAATCTACACCATAGCGCTCGCAAGCCAAGTTAATACCCTCATACAATTCGTCCAAAGCTTCTACACTAAAACGATTAGAGATGGCTATACTGATAGTGATTTGAGTTGGTTCTGCATTCATTGCATAAATGTCCGATAAATTGACAGTTACCGCTTTATATCCCAAATGCTTCAAGGGCATATACATCAAATCAAAATGTACGCCTTCCACCAACATATCAGTACTGACCACCATTTGTTTGCCAAAGGTATCTATGACGGCTCCATCGTCACCAATGCTAAGCAAGGTGCTGGCATTGCGGATTTCGTTGTGACGGGTAAGGTGGTCTATGAGTCCAAATTCTCCAAGAGAAGCTATTTCTGTGCGGTTAATATCCATGCGACAAAGTTAGTCGATTTTTTTCTTCATTTTATTAAAGGCTAAATTTGAATATGCAATATCTATCATTTGAAGCCTAATAGTGAGTGTATTTAAATTGTTTTAATATTTTATCATCTTACACAGTTCTAAGTTTACTCGACTTCTTTTTAAATTAAACTAAATAATAATATGTAATGTATTTGATAATGAAAGATTTGCCATTATATTTGTCTTAAATAAATTAAAAAAACTAACATGAAAAAAAAATTAATTGCCCTTGCCGTCATTTTTACCTTGACTTTATCGCTTAGCAATGCTTATGCTCAAGAATTTTGCTTTTTTGTAGACAATCAATCTGCCCAAACATTCAATGAGTTGAGAGTTAGACCTTCAAACACTAACAGTGCTTTCAGCGCTGATTTATTGCCATCGAATATGATTGAAAGCGGATCGCATTTTTGGGTAAAAACTGGTGATGATGAACATACATTATGGGATGTAAAAATTACCCGTGTTGATGGCTCTCCTTTAACTTTTACATGGACCGATACTAATGGTAATACACATGAAGACAAACCATACATTACTATAAATGCTAAAAATTTGCATACGCTTGTCATAGGACACGAAGGAGATGATCTTACCTATGCAGTTTACGACCATGACGAATATGGTTATGGCCATCCTTGTGAATAAATTTTTTATAATAATCTTCGCATGAAGATTTAAATACATTTTCTTTATGAGTCCTGTTTAGGTAGTTACAACTACTGAATACAGGACTCATTTTTTTTCCTAGATATTTTTTTATTATAAGTTATACGATTAATAGGTTTAAAGAAATCTAGCATTCACAATGCAGTTCGGTTTAATTCTATTAATTTTGCCCAATGAAGAAAATATTATTTGGCTTATTTTTTAGTATCGTTTTTTTATTGGGTTGTAAAAGAGATAATATTTTAAAACAACCTCAATGGGGCGATATTTTTAAAAAACATGGTATCGACTCCGCTTGCTTTGAACTTGCAGACAATAGCCACGATCAAATATTTTTATACAACCTTGAACGTTGCAGCCGTAGATTTTCGCCGGCATCTACGTTCAAAATCATGAATTCACTCATCGCTTTAGAAACTAACATAGCGCCCAACGAAAACATGATCATATCATGGGATGGCATAAGCCGCAAGCCAGATTGGGACAAAAACCTCAGTATGCGCGATGCATTCAAAGTCAGTTCGGTACCTTATTATCAAGAGTTGGCAAGGCGTATCGGTGCAGTAGAAATGCAAAAATGGATTGATACCGTTCGCTATGGCAACAAACGCATGGGTGGTGCCTTAGACCAGTTTTGGCTCAATGATACCTTGCAAATCAGCCCCGACGAGCAAGTTGGCTTCATGAAAAAACTGTACTTCGATAAACTACCTATGTCACAACGTAGTCAGCGTATAGTGCGTAGCATGATGTTGCAAGAAGATAGCACCAACTACAAATTATATTACAAAACGGGAACGGAATTTAACTCCGAAGATCCAAATCACTTGACCAAAGCTTGGATAGTCGGTTTTGTAGAACGAAAAGAAATACAAAAAACGGTTTTGACCAAAAAAGAAGAAACCAATTACAGACCTTACTTCTTTGCGATGCATATCGAAACTGCCGACACCAATATGAAAACGTTGGAGGTACGCAAAGCAATATTGCATGACATATTAAAAGAGCGCCAAATTATAGATTAAGCTATCCCATTTTGCTTACTACAATGTTTGTAACACCATTTTTATTGGCGAATGCCAAACTGCTGGATGTAATTCTATACCATGCTTTGTTTCCTCGCTAAGCACCAAAGTAAAAATCTCGTTATTTCTTTAAAATAAAAAACACACCTTGCTGCCTTCCCAACAAGATGTGCTTTAATTAACCCAGATTTTGCATTCGATATCTATTATAAATTCAATTACAAAATAAGGGTTTATGAATACCTGTTTATACCACTGGTAATCAAGAGTTATTACTTCATGTTTCCTTTAGGGGAAGAGTGAAGTTGTTTGCTTTTTTCTGTCACAGGTTCTTTTGTTTCATCCTCTTCAGATTGAGGAGCAGGATTTGTTTTTCTGTCTTTTGATTCACCATGCTTTGTAGATGGTTGAGATTGTTTAGGATTTGAAGCTTTCACTTCATTGTCTTTAAATTTACGTTCTTCATCTTCGCCAACATTGCCCAACTCATTTTCATGAAGATTGTTTGGATTTGGTTTTTTTCCGTTAAAGTCTTCATTTGTTTTTTTCTTTAGCATTGAATCTTTTTGAGGATCATTCTTGCCCATTTGATTTTTGTCCATGATATGATGTTTTTGATTGTAATGGAATTATTACAATACAAAGTTGCTTACTTATCCATTAGTTATTGTTACACGATTCTGTATAACAATTGTATAATTGAGAAGAACAATGGATTGGGTAAGCTGTTTACACAATCTACTTTATACTCCCATAAAGAATTTTGTAGACGGAAACCACGAGTGAAAAAATTAATACCCTTTATCAAAGTTTTAATAGACCTTATCAAAGTTTTGATAAGTGTTATCGAAATTTCGATACAAGTTATCAAAGTTTTGATACAAGTTATTAATTACATTGATAGACCTTATCAAAGTTTTGATAGAAGCTATCAAAGTTTTAATAGACCTTATCGAAATTTCGATAGATGTTATCAAAATTTTGATAGACCTTATCAATTTTAAGTCCATTTTGTGGCTTTTTAGAGTCTTTTACAATCTGTGAAGCAATTACTTTGCTTTATTAATAGCTAATACAAGCTTAAATTACTAACTTTATACAATGATTTCTGAAAATATCAACATATTGCTTGCTGATGACGACAAAGCGGATTGCCTTCTTTTCAAAGAAGCATTAGATGAGTTACCTGTATCTGCCGTGCTTACTACCGTTCACGATGGTGAAGAACTGATTGAATTGATTAGCAAAAAAAGAAATGAGCTACCCGATGTTCTTTTTCTTGACCTTAATATGCCCCGCAAAAACGGTTTCGCCACTTTAGGAGAAATAAAACGCAATACTGACCTCCAAAATCTGCCTGTCATTATATTTTCCACGGCTTCGGATGTAGACACTGTTAAAAATGTTTTCAGAAATGCAGCTCACTATTACATCTGTAAGCCTCCTGATTTTTCGCAACTGAAAAAAGTAATTTATGAGGCACTTACGCTAATAACACAGGAAAATAATCTCCTTCCACTCCAGGAGAAGTTTATGATAACAGGCGATTCTGTAATTATCCCTGATATGAAATGAAAGCAACTTCAACTCCAAAAAAATCTACTGTTGAAAAACAAGCAATAGAGTTTCTTGCCGAAGAAAAAAAATATCTGAGCCGATTTCAAAATTTGCTACAGCAAACACCTGTTGCTATTGCTATTTTTCGTGGCAGTAATTATATAGTGGAGTTAGCCAACGATAAGGCTTTGGGGGTAATGGTTAAAGACAGGAGCCTTATAGGCAAGCCACTTTTTGAAGCCATGCCCGAATTGGAAAATCCGATAAAAGAAATTTTTGATAAAATAATACACACTGGCATTCCTTTTCAAGCTGATGAAATGGAATTATCATTGTTTAGGAATGGTAAAACTGAAGCTGGCTGGTTTAACTTAAATTATCAACCTCTCCTCGAAGATAATAATACCATTTCGGGCATCTTGGCATCAGGCAATGAAATAACAGACCAAGTAATTGCCCGCAAAAAAATTGAAGACAGCGACAAGCGGTATAACATGATGCTCATGAAATCGCCATTTGCTTTTGCTGTGCTAAAAGGTAAAGATCTGATTATTGATCTTGCCAACGACCAAATTAAAGAAGTGTGGGGAAGAGGGAACGATATAGAAGGCAAATCGCTGCTTGAAATTATGCCCGAACTTAAAAATACAACATTCATAGATATGCTTGATGAAGTGCGTGCCACCGGTATTCCTTATCATGGTATTGAAGTACAGAGCCCCAAAAATATGCATGGGCATATAAAGGAAGAGTATTTTTTCAATTTTGTTTTCCAGCCTTATTTAGAAGCAGACCAAACAATATCGGGTATTACTATTATTGGTAACGAAGTAACCGAGCAGGTGATTGCAAAAAGGAAGATTGAAGAAAGCGAAGAACATTTTCGACTAATGGCGGATTTGATGCCTGCAAAAATAAGCAATGCAAGTGCAACAGGAGATTATACCTATTTCAATAAACACTGGTTAGATTTCAGCGGATACACTTTCGAAGAATTAAGAGATTTCGGATACCATAAAATTATGCATCCAGATGAAATGGAAGAATTTCATCATCGGTTGCAGCAGGCAGCAGAAACCAGCACAGATTGCATAATGGAAATGCGGTTTAAAAACAAAGAAGGCGATTATAAATGGCATTTAAACATTGCATCGCCTGTTAAAGATAAAAATGGCAAACACATCTCGTGGGTGGGTGTTACCACAGAAATGCAGCACCAGAAAGTGCAAAGAGAAGAATTGGAACATGCAGTAGCTGAAAGAACGTCAGCATTATTAGCAGCCAACAAAGAGCTTAAAAAAATGAATAAAGAATTAGAGGCATTCACTTATGTTTCCAGCCATGATTTACAAGAGCCCTTGCGAAAAATCCGTACCATAGCAGGGAGAATATTGGAAAAAGAAAATCAAAACTTATCAGATAGTGGAAAAAATTATTTCTACCTGATGCAGAATGCAGCCGAACGGATGCAAACACTCATTCAGGATTTATTGACCTTCTCCCGTTTAAGCATGGCAGATAGAAAATTTGAAACCGCTGACCTCAATATTATTATTGAAGAAGTAAAGAAAGAATTTAAAGAAGCCATTGCAGAAAAGAATGCAGTTATAGAAGTAAAAGAAATTTGCGAAGTAAAAATTATTCCCTTTCAGTTTCGTCAGTTGATGCACAATCTGATTAGCAACGCACTCAAATTTTCAAATCCGGCAATACCACCGCATATAAAAATTAGCAGCGTAAATATAACATCTAGCAAAATAAATGTAGTAAACCTTCCACCAAATAAAGAATACTGCCACATTAGTATTTCTGACAATGGCATTGGTTTTGAAAAAGAATTTGCTGAAAAAATATTTGAAGTATTCCAGAAACTACATGCCAAAGATGAATACGCAGGCACAGGCATAGGACTTGCCATTGTAAAAAAAATAATTGAAAACCATAATGGAATTATTTCTGCAACAAGTAAAATAAATTTAGGAACTACCTTTGATATTTACATACCAACATAAAAATGGAGAACAAACCGCTATTGATACTGCTTGCTGATGATGACGAAGCCGACCGCCTTCTTTTCACAGAAATTTTTTCAGAATTAAAAATAAAAACGATTGTTGAAACTTGCAACAATGGTTTAGAATTAATGCAAACCCTTAATGAAAAAGATGCTCTTTTACCCCACCTTCTTTTTCTAGACCTCAACATGCCACTTAAAGACGGGCTTGAATGTTTAAAAGAAATACGAAGTAATGAAAAACTAAAAAATATTTCGGTAGCTATTTATTCTACATCTGAAAATGAAAAAGACATGGAAGCAACCTTCTTAAATGGGGCAAACATCTACATCACCAAGCCGTCCGATTTCAATACCCTAAAAAAAGTTTTAGAAAAAGCTGTATTAACTGCTCATCAATATCAACATTCAAGTATGAGAAGAGAAAATTTTTTACTCAAGATTTAATGAAGGACATTACTCCTATATGGAACCCATTTGCAAGGACATTTTATCTTTTCCGCCGTGGTAGGTTTAATCACTTGCCATATTTAGTAGGTAGTACTGTTTAGTGAGGACACAAACCATGGCGGAAATACTTCGCCTTCCAAATCAAGCTCTTCAACATGTTCTCTCTTCAGCATCACGAAGACTAATTAAAAAAGATTCTGCAAACTGTTAGAATTCATCAATAGTAAAAAATCAATTTGAATTGTTTGTATTAACTTAGTTTAATAAAGTATATGTCCTTGATGGATAGCCTTGATCTCGTCACGTCCAAAAAGACGTGAACGAGAGCAAGAAGTAGTTGAATAGAATTGAATGGCTTGGCTCCAAAATGGGCTAGTGTGTTTAAACTCTATAATAATAAAGAAGTTGTCTTACAACAATTTGCAGAATAACGTATAACAGGAATTGCAGAACAAGAAAACAAAAAAATTAATCTTTGGGTACATAATATTTCAAGTTGTAATGATAATGAAAGTCAATAGGATTGCGTTCTACACGAGCGGGTTTCCATTTTTTCATTTTGGCTATAGCTTGTATTATTTGTTGTTCGCATGTTTCATTGTTACAATGCAGTAGTTGTATATCTTTCAAACTTCCGTCTTGAGATACTGTACATTTGAGTATCATGTTTTGTTCGCGCAATGCAGTTTCGAAGCAAGGTATGCGGGCAAACAAATAGGGCCGAATCCGCTCTGATGGTTCAGGATATTCGAACGAAGGAAAGTAACTAACTGAGCGGCCTTGTTCATTGTATTGTTTTCCTTTTTTTAATCGATTATTGGCATACCATTCCTGGCGCTTCAATGTTCCATTTTTATAGTATTGTTTTTGCTCTCCATCTTTTTTGCCTTCTTTATAATTGTTAATCCATTCTACAACATCTGACTTGTAGTAATAAGAGGTCCATACGCCTGTTTTGAGGTCCAAGGCATTGTATAAGCCTTCATCGTTTTTGTTACCCTTGGCAGAATCGTAAGTTTGAACGGCATAGGTTTTATCAGGGTTAAAGGTAGTGACTTGTTTGAGTTTTTTACCGCCCGCATAATAGTCGGTCCATTGACCTTGTTTATATCCTTTGTGGAATACACCCTCGCTGATGCGGTTACCTTGAGCATCATAATACCATGCTAGTCCATGCTTTATAACGGCCTGAGGCGAGGTATAAGTTACTTTGCGCCGACAGACATGATTTAAATCGAAGTCCATAACAAGATAAGCCTGTTCGGATGGCAATACTAATCGATAATATGCAGCCGAAGCGCGATCTACTTTGGTTCCAAGTTCGTTGATAAATAGGGTGTCTGATTGGGCCAAACAGTGGGTAAAATTGAGTTGCAAGCACAAGCAAACCAATATGGTGCATTTTTCAATCGTAGTAGGCATAACAAGTAGAGTAGGTTGGAACAAAAATAAAGTATCAATTTGAAATAGAAGAATACAATAGCAAAAAAATGAGTTCGGGCAAAGTCGCTATGGTTAAATCAGTTTTTTGTGTACTTTTGTATAATAAACTATTTATCATGAGTATGCACAACGACGAAGCTTTATTTTTACAAAAAATAGATCAAGAAATAAAAATAGAAGCCCGCGACTGGATGCCCGAGGAATACCGCAAAACCCTCATACGCCAGATATCGCAACATGCCCACAGCGAAATCGTAGGGATGTTGCCCGAAGGTGCCTGGATAACACGTGCACCAAACTTGCGCCGAAAACTAATCCTATTGGCCAAGGTGCAGGACGAAGCCGGACATGGCTTGTACTTATATTCTTCAGCCGAAACATTAGGCATTACCCGCGACGAATTGATAGACCAGTTACATACTGGCAAAGCCAAGTATTCGAGTATATTTAATTACCCTACCTTGACCTGGGCCGACATTGGCGCCATAGGGTGGCTGGTAGATGGTGCTGCTATTATGAATCAAGTTATGTTATGTCGTGCATCTTATGGACCGTATGCACGTGCTATGGTGAAAATATGTAAAGAAGAAAGTTTTCATCAACGTCAAGGTTACGAATCTTTGTTGGCGCTAAGCAAAGGAAGTGATGAACAAAAGGCTATGCTTCAAGATGCTGTAAACCGTTGGTGGTGGCCTTCCATTATGATGTTTGGTCCTTCGGATAGTGAAAGTACAAACTCTGAGAAAAGTATGCTATGGAAAATCAAACGTCAGTCGAATGATGATTTGCGTCAACGATTTGTAGATGCGACAGTAGACCAAGCTGCTATATTGGGTGTAACACTACCAGATTCAGATTTGAAATGGAACGAAGCTCGAGGTCATTATGACTTTGGCGAAATCAATTGGGAAGAATTTTGGAATGTGGTAAAAGGTAACGGCCCTTGCAACAAACAACGATTGGCTGCACGTGTGAAAGCGCATGAAAATGGAGCTTGGGTTCGCGAAGCTGCTATGGCTTATGCTAATAAAAAGAAACAGAAAGCCGCATAAGAATATTAAAACTAATGTAGAGAGGTGGTAAAATGTACCACCTCTTTTTTTTAATTATTAGTAGTGCTAATATAAAAAACCCTACCATATAGTTTTTAAGCCCTCAGTGATATATTTTTTAATATCCGAGTCTTTAGTTATCAAGACTATGTGATGCGAAATAGCTTGCCATATCAGCATTCTATCAAATGGGTCTTTGTGGTAGTTGGCTTGTAAATGATTGAATGAGCTTGCGTCATCAACAGACAAATCAATCATATTAAAGCCGGTTTGCACTGATGCAATTTTTATTTCTTCAATAGTATATCCATTTAGTTCCAGTTTCCCAATAGATGATTTGAGAGATAGTTCCCAAAATGAAACAGCACTGACCAAAATTTCATTGCTGCTACTTTGAATCAATTTTCTTGTCTTGATTGGAATTTTCTGTATATCATTTAATGCCCAAATCAAAGTATGTGTATCAAGAAGGTATCTCATATACCAAATTCAATGTTAGAGTCAATTTTTTTCAATTTCCCAATTTTTCCTTTTTGTTTTAATTGTCCTAACTTCCGATCAGATAGTTCATCGTTTGGCGCTACCAAATAGGCAACAATTTTTTTTGCACGACCGTATGATATTGCTATCTTCTCGCCTGCTTTAATTTTAGTAACCAAATCCGAAAACTGGGCTTTAAATTCACCTACAGTAAGGGTAATCATTTCAAATATTTTTTTGTAAAAATAAAAGAAACTTGTCAAGTTGACAAGTTTCTTTAACAGTATTAATCAATAAATTTAATAAACGTGTTGTCCGCCATTGATGCTATAGTTGGCACCAGTGACAAAGCTAGTGGCATCGCTTGCTAAAAACGAAACCAAGTGAGCTACTTCATGCGTACCGCCTAAGCGACCCACAGGTATTTGCGCTACGATTTGATCGCGGACTTTTTCTGGAACTGCCATGACCATGTCTGTACCGATATAACCCGGCGAAATGGTATTAACCGTTATACCATATTTGGCTACTTCCATAGCTAAGGTTTTGGTAAAGCCATGCATACCTGCTTTGGCTGCTGAGTAGTTGGCTTGTCCAAACTGACCACGCTGCCCATTGACCGAAGATATATTGATGATACGACCGAAATTGCGTTCGATCATTCCATTGATGATATGACGTGTGCAATTAAATACACTGTTGAGGTTGGTATCAATAACGGCATGCCAATCGTCGGGCGACATGCGGGCAAAGCGACCATCGCGGGTTATACCTGCATTGTTGACCAATATATCTATTGTACCGATGCGATCTTCAATATCCTTGACCATAGCGCCCATTGATTCGTAATTGCATACATCGCCTTCGGCGGTATCGATGTCATAACCTTCATCGTGCAAGGATTTGAGCCACTCTGTAGCTTTCTCTTTGTTTCTAAAATTACCGACTACGCGATAACCATCATCATGCAGTTTTTTACACATGGCTGTTCCCAAACCACCTGTTGCTCCTGTGACTAATGCCACTCGTTTGTTGTATTTATCCATAGTATTTTTTATTTATGCAATGAAGATAAATAAACATTTTTGGAATGTCAATCATAAGGTATTTATTTTTCTGCTAAATCTGCAGTGTAGTACGATGACTTAAATGGGTGTCTGTCCTTCCATTTTTCTCCGATTTGCTCTTTAAAGCCCGCTGATATTTTTTTGTAAAACCAATTGATGACAACATTTCTCAATTTGTAATATGAATGTTGATAGGCAGGCTCGCATCCTAAAATAGCTTTAGCTTCCAAGGCCGTGCGGCCTAACACCAGTTTTTTACTGTGGGTGAGGATAGCTTGCTCCAAGCAATGAAACAAAATATTAAAGTAAATCGCATTCGACTGATTGATTGTATAATCAAAACCGATATAATTCATATCATACATATCGTCATGTACAATAGCAGATGAGAAAGCAACCATTCGTTGTTCCAAAAACCAACCATGGACTACATAGTTATCTTTCAATTGTTTTTTCAATTCAAGAAAAAAAGATTGATTCAATTTGCCCATACTCACCAATTGATTGTTGGTGACTTGCAGGTACAATTGTTCAATGTCTGAGGCATGTAATTCGATATCTTCAAGAGAGAGTTTGCGCACAACTAGCCCGTCTTGTTGTTTGATTATTTTTTTGTATCGTTGAACGTATTTGTGTTTCAACATTTTTTCATAATCCTGTATAGAGGTCCAGGTTGGAGGAATATTCAATTCCATAGACACGTCTTCTTCCATTGATCGGTAAGACTCGTCTGCCTCTATAGAAGCAGCAAAACTGGCGGGTAAATCCTTCAAGAAAATACCAGTTGTCTTGGCATGCAACAACATCATATCAAATGTTTGTTTGTAAATGCTTGCTTGTTGTTCAGTAGAAAATTCCTTTTGTACAAAATGAAAATACTGCGCATCATGTCTGAACAAATTACCCACGACCAATAAGCTTGGTTGCATCACAGACAAGGTCAAATTGAGACTATGATGTTGGAATATTTTGTCGCGACAATTGAAATGTTCTGGATAAATATGCAGTTGCTGATAGTAAGATAACAATACCAATTGTTCATCCTCATATGTCATGACAT
>Ga0247831_1001289_pt1 | contig 48438 bp, 39 predicted proteins | sample LaCruzMarch2015__9_FD_192406 | JGI IMG/M metagenome (GOLD analysis project Ga0247831, IMG submission 192406) | Freshwater microbial communities from meromictic Lake La Cruz, Castile-La Mancha, Spain - LaCruzMarch2015_1m | ecosystem: Environmental > Aquatic > Freshwater > Lake | place: Spain...
TAAAAAATACAGCTCCGCCACCAATAAAAGGCTCAATATATTTATAATCTTTAATGTTTTCGGGCAAATGATCAACAATTGAAGGCATAAGTTGTCTTTTACCTCCAACCCATTTTAGAAATGGTGCTACTAATTTGTTGTTATTTGCCATTTTACGCTTTTCCTATTACTAAATATTTTAGTTCGCAAGTTAGTAATTTTTTGGCTAATTTGTCCAAATTTTGTGTCAAGTTTGTTTTATGCGGAATGTTGGTCAAAGCTATCGCCTAACTTGTTTATTGGGGTGCCTTTCTCACCATTTACAATCTGATTTGGATAGATTGGGTTGAAAAACTCACTCTTTCTTCTATCAAAAATAGTGTAAATATTGTATCCCTACAATCTCTTCTTAATCTCTAGTTCTATTTCGAGGAGTTGTTGTGGTGTTAGTTTTTGCAAATCGGGAATCAAATCATGCACTACTTTGGGCTTCAATGCTTGCAATGGATGATTGGGTATATCCTTGATAGGATTGTCGGGTATCCATTCAAACAGGTCGGAGGGTGTACACCATGCCGCTTCGCATATGGTATGCAGTACTTGTATAGGTACTCGAAGGGTAGGTTTGTGCAGAAGCTTATAGGCTGTATGGTGGTTAATACCGTTTTTGCTGAGCCAAGTATAGGGTTTTTCAATGCCCTTAGCCCTCAATACTTTATCAATACATAAGGTAAACATATATTACGTTTATTTTAATTTGTTCAAGATTATCGTTTCCTCTATCAAAATTAGTGTTTTTTTGGTCAAAATAGCTATTTTTTTTAAATTATGCGTAATATTAGTAAATCAATACGTAATCTTTATGAATCAATACGTACTCATACTCATACAATGCGTACTCATACTCAAGCAATACATACTTTTATTCAAGCAATGGGTACTCTTATTTAAGCAATACGTACTCTTAATCGAGCAATGCGTACTCTTGTTTAAGCAATGGGTACTATAGCCTATTTCTTAGATTTTGATGTTTTTTTGGGAAAGAAAAATAGACCTTGTTCCTAGCTCCACAATGCGATGCAGTCAAAACGGAGTCCCGAAACATCAGGACAACTCCGTTAAATCGAAGTACAGACCTTGATAACCAAAAAAAAAATTAATGTAAGAGAAGGTTTATCTTAGTTTGTAATCTTATTCAACAACAAATTAATCAAGTGCGAAAGAAATTTATAAAAATCAAACTATGAAACTAAAGAGGATACATAGTATGGGTGACAATCTCATAAAACAAATCCCAATTCAAATAAATTGGGATTTGTAAAGGTATAATGAACATCTACTGTTCAAAACTTTAAGTTTACATTTTTTTCCAGGTATGAGAGGTACTACTACCTGAACCTCTTACGTGAGCAGGACAACTGCCGCCTGCTGGACTTCCATTACCTGATTGGGTTGTGGTTTGGCTACATTTTACACACTTAAAGGTATTGGATTTTGCAGGTGCTTCTTTTTTGGTGTCTGTTTTTTTGGCAGTAGAACTGTTGGAACTTTTGGTTGAGCTTGAGTTGGTTTTAGGTTTTCCTGCTCCAAGATATTTTTCAGATCCTGTTTCGGTAATTTCATACTCATCACCATCCATGGTGCCTTTATACACTAATGGGAGTTTTGTGGAAGTAAACCAAAATTCAGCATCATATTTTATATCGGTTAAGAATTTGCCTTCGTCCAAACCATATAAACCAAATTTACCATCTTTTTTCATGTTATAATGTCTAGAACCGTTTGAAATAGACATCGGTACAAATTTGATGAGTTCATATTCAATGGGTACCAATATTTTTCCGCTATAATCTATTAAGCCGTATTGACGGTTGGCCCCTTCTCCTTTTCTCACTAGAAGAACTTTTGTTTTCTTAGTTTCTTCGGGACTCATATAATCAAACTCAAAAGGAAGCAATATTTTACCTGCAATATCTAGCAAGCCCCATTTGCCATCTTTTTTGGCAACAACTACACCGTTGCTAATTACAGTACCTTCTTGGTATACCAAGGGAATTACGACTTCTCCTTGTTTGTTGATGACGCCCCATTTTTGGTCTACTGCTGATTGTACTATGGCCAAATTGGTTTGCTCGTCAAAATCCTTAGAAAGGCAGGTGTATTCTCTTTTTATAACAAATTTCCAGCCCATTAATCCTTTTTTAGCGCCTTTTAATACATATCCACATTTGTTGCTTTCTCCTTGTTTTTCTAAATCCTGCGCAAAACTAGTCGTCGCGGTAAACAACATTGCTAATACTAAAATTGGTGTTTTTAAGTTTTTCATTTTATTAAGTTTTAATTTTATGCAACAAAAGTAATTGTACCTAAAAATGAATATTTTGTTAGTTTATGAAACCCCATTATGAGTTAGTGTAACTATTGCTAATAGATTGTTTAAAAGCTGTCTTCTGTAATAAATGAAACCCAAAATTTGTTCGATTTTTTCGCTGTTGTTAATCTTCTTGACCAACAATAAATTAAATAAACTTGTCAAGCATTGAGCTTGTTAGCGCATCAGCTGTGCTGACTATACTTCGATGTCAATAAAGGCGAAAAGTTTCTCTGAAAAGACATGTCCCTAGCTCCACAATGTGATGCAGTCAAAACGGAGCGTCGCAACTCCGTCAAATCGAAGTACAGACCTCGATGACAAAAAAAAATAATCTAATTGAAGGTTATGAAGAATGTACAACCTAATTCACCCACCCTTTTGACTCCTGTTCTATATGAGTTACAATAGTATCTAAATTGTATTTTTCTTTCAAGTGCTTTGCCATAGCATCTGCACTGTATACCGAACGGTGTTGTCCGCCGGTACAACCAAAACTAACCATCAAATGTTCAAAGCCTCTAGCCATATAATCCTCAATACTGATATCGACTGCTTGTTTTGCGGCTTGTAAAAAATCATGTATTCGAGTTTTTGATTCTAAAAACTCAATAACAGGTTTATCCCTACCGGTAAGTTTTTTATACTCTTCGTATCGACCTGGATTGAGTACACCACGACAATCAAATACAAAGCCTCCACCATTGCCACTTTCATCCTGCGGTATTCCTTTTTTGTATGAAAAACTAGATATTCTCACCTTTAATTTCGTATCCTGACTTGCTTTCACTGCGCTGTATTTTTGTTTAAATTCTTTTTGTGTTAATTGTAGTATGACCTTCTCCAATATCGGGTATGATGTTAGATCAAATTGCTGTATCCATTTATCTAAATTGCTTAACCCCTGTGGTATACTCGATAAAAAATGACTCCGCTTTTCGATGAGTCCGCGCAAGCCATAAGCGCCTAATACTTGTAGTAATCGCACCAAGACAATGCGGCTATATTCATATTGAAATTGAGACACATCAATGTCTCTATATTGCTCAACTTCAGCAGTATAAAAATCAAACAATTCTTGTTTCCATGTTTCAGGTAGTTCTGCTTTGGCCTGCCACAATAATGACGCTACATCATATTGCAAAGGCCCTTTCATCCCACCTTGATAGTCGATGAAGCAAGGTTCATTATCTTGTATTAATATATTTCTTCCTTGAAAATCCCGAAACATAAAATGCTGCGTTGGTATTGCATTGACTTCCTGAGCCAATTGTTCAAACTCACGATTCAACCCTGGCTTATCATAGACAAGCTGATGCAAATCGAGAAAATAATATTTGAAATAATTCAGATCGGCAAGTACAGATTTAGCATCAAATTGCTTGGCTGCAAAACAGTTCGAATAATCAATCTTTTCATCACCCAACAATTGCAATTTAGCTAATTGTTTCAGAGACTTTTGATACAATTGTTTTACCTCTTCGGTATGACCTTGTTGAAGTACGATATCTAACAATGCTGCTCGTCCATTGTCCGATAATAAATAATGTTTGCGGTCAACACTGATGCAATGTATCATTGGCACTGGTAATTGTAGCGCATTGAATATAGTTGTAAAATAAAAAAACGATTCATTTTCAGCTACGTGTTCATTTTTACATAAAATATACGATGTCGTAGCGGTCAAAACACGTTGATATTCACGATCAGATCCTGCCTTGTGAATGAGCTCAATACCTACAACAGTGTCATTCTCCAAAAACGCTTCAGCTTCTTTAAACATAGATGCAAATTTACACTAGCCTCGGTTACAAACCATACATACTGACCAAATATACCATTTGAGTCATTGCTATGGCTCCCAAACTCAACTCACGTCGATGCACATTTTCAAACACATCGTTGGCACTATGATGCATATCAAAATAACGTTGCGAATCTGGCATCAATTCCATGACTGGCGTTTTAAATTTTCGGTTCAAAGGACCTACATCAGCTCCACCACCTTCGCGATCAAAGCTGTACAGACCATAAGGCAACAATAAATTAGACCATAGCTTTACCTTTTCACGTTTTTCTTTTTCCATGGTCATGGAGAAACCAAATGGTGTAGCACCACCTGCATCGCTTTCTATAGCCAAGATATGGTATTCATTATTCTGTTCGGCTAACTCAGCATATCGTTTGGCACCACGCAATCCATTTTCTTCATTCATGAAAAGAATAGCACGAATAGTACGCTTAGGACGTATGCCCAACTGCTTGAATGTACGAAGTACTTCTATAGCTTGCACTACACCTGCACCATCATCGTGAGCACCTTCACCAATATCCCACGAATCTAAATGGCCACCAAAACATATAATCTCTTCAGGATGCTCCGATCCACGAATTTCGCCAACGACATTATACGAAAGTACATCGGGTAGCATTTGACAAGTCGTGGTCATATCAAAAGATAAATTTCGTTCTACCTCCATCAATTGTTCGAGTCTGTCAGCATCCAAATTAGAAATTGCCACGGCTGGAATAGAAGGATATTTTTTATCGTAACTAATACTTCCTGTATGAGGCTTGTCGTCAAAAGCAGAAGAAACAGAACGAATGACAACTCCAATAGCACCTAACTTGGCAGCCTCGCTCGGAGCGCCCCAACGATAGTACACACAAGGTCCATAACTTTCAAACGTATTGACATTGGTTTGGTCAAATTTAAAATTATAAAAAACAATTTTACCTTTGACATCGGCAGGATTCATTCGTTTGAGGTCATCAATATGATTGATTTTAATCAAAGGTGCTGTTATGCCTTTCGCTCCAGTACCAATGGCATTTCCCAATGAGGAAATTTCTACAGACATGCGTTTTCCTTTTGAAGTCAAGATACTTCCTTTTGCTTCGCCACGAACCCAATGCGGCACCATTACTTCTTGGAGAAATACACGATCGCAGCCCAATTTATCCATAACTTCTTTACCCCATTTTACAGCTTCTTCTGCTTGTGGCGAACCACTAATTCGATGTCCAATGTTTTTGCACAAATCGTGCAAATCGTTGTAGCATTGATAATTTGTCAACACATGATTCGAGATCCGTTTTAACATTGCACTATCTGCTTTGTACGTTTGGGCAACTAAAATGAAGTTAAAATTTAAAAGTATTGCAAGCAATAAACATTTTTTCATGCTGAATTAATCTAATTTTGAAGCCTAAATGTAATAAAACATGTTAAAACACTCGCTACGAATCATCGGTTTTCTACCAATTATTATATTTTTGAGTTGTTCGCCTAAAGTATCAAAGACAAACGCGAAAGCTAATGCTACGACAAACAGTGAAAACGAAGCATCAAAATCAACATCTGAAAAGGATGAAAAACCTTCAAATAATTTGAAAATTCAACAATCACAATTAAAGGAATTTCCTAAAAAACCAATAGTAAAAGATCCTAATTCGATTCCTCCGGAGAAAGCACCTGAAAACCGAAATAAATAACCTGGTATTTTATTTTTTCAAAACAAATAAAATCATTTCGTCCATCATTTTTTTTGAAATAGGCAATTCTGGTTTTTGGTAGGAAGCATAATTTTCTTCTGGTTTATCAGATTCTATTTCTGTCAAAAGATGATTCATATTTGGGATGAGAACAAGTTTTGATGTTTTGTTGGCATTGTTTAAAGCGACAGCATTTTTTTCAGAAACTTGTAAATCTTTCGTACCATTTAAAATTAAAATTGGGCATTTGAGTTTTTTGATTTCAGATGTGGGGTTCAAAGCCATCCATGATTTTACAAAAGGTTGTGCACTTGGTCTAAACAAAGATTCTAGACCGGGTAAATTATTCGCAACACTTTTACCTTTTTGTAGACTATCCAGTTTCGCGAATGTTTCTTTTTCCATCGTTCCTAATTTTCCTTTCAATTGCTCTTTCATAGTTTCTCCAATAGGGAAACCACTACCTGCCAATGAAATATAATTATGCTTTTCTGCAGCAGCTTTCATCCCAACTAAAGACCCTTCGCTATGACCACAAATAGTTAATTGGCTAAATCGTGTATCTTTTTCAAAGTTGGATATTATAGCTTTGGCATCCTCAATCATCACGTTGAATGTAACGTCTTCTTCTTTCATATTCTCGACTGCACTTTTCCCAATACCACGTTTATCATAACGATAAGTTGCTATGCCATTCAATGCAAATTGGGCAGCCATTTTTTTGTAGGCATCACTTTTAAATCCTTGACCATTACAGTCTCTATCTGTAGGCCCACTGCCAGCTATAATAATAACCAAGGGAACTGCACCGTGCGCATGCGCCGGCATGGTCAAGGTACCAGATAATTTTGCGCCCTTTGCATCAACACTAATTTCAAGTTCATCAAAACCATGCGCAAAAGTCAAAAACGGCATACATATCAAAAGGAATAAAATAATTTTTTTCATGATTCAAAGGTAATAAAAAAAGTAAGACCTTCAAGGTTTTTGAAACCTTGAAGGTCTTTTATAAAAAACCTTGAAAATCTTTTAATCAATTAAATCCGTATTCAAATTCATCATTTAACCTTCACTCTTATCCCTTCACTATGACTACTAAATTCTGGTGCATACATGCATTGAATAATAAAAATAATTAAAAGAGATACTATGAAATAAATATCAAATTTTCAACTTGAATTTTCTCAATAATCACATCAAGGTTTGCCTTGATTATAGAAATAATACCGATTACACATTCATAATAGTCCAATTTCGTCTTAGGACTCATTGTACTATATTCATGTAGTATCGGCATTTACCACTTCTCAACTCAAAATGTCTTTGGACTATTATTTCGTTGGAATTGGTATAATTTCCGATTTTGAGCAATTTCCTATCTTAATTAATATCAACTTTCGTGGCCTATTATTGAGTATGTGGGTATAATAAAAATCCTCATCTTTAGTAATTAATATAGAATCATTTACCTCACAATAATCCCTAATTTCAGTATCTGTTGTATTATTTTGGTCGACTAAATCAAGAGTATGGATACAATGTATATTTCTATCATTAAAAATGAATTTTAAAGATGGAGGCAACTGAGCGTCAATTATAAAATTCATTAGGCATGTATTTCAGTAAACTTACTTTTCATAGTGCTTAATGCATATTGTATACATGCTGTAATATCATCTCTTTCTAAATCAGGAAATTCTTGCAACAATTCTTCTATAGTATCTCCACCCGCAATATACTCTAGTATACCCTCAACGGTATATCTTAAATTTCGAATTGAAGGTTTGCCGTGAACTATATCTTTATTAATTGTAATTCTGCTTAATAAATTTTCCATGCCATAATTATTACAACTCAAAAATACAACTTAAACTATGTTTATCCAAAGAATAAAATCCAACTAAGGGTTTAAAAAAAATAGTTGAATCTATTAAAATTTCAAACCATACATACTATTGAATATTTAAAAGCTATTTCACCTTCACTCGTATTCCTTCACTATGACTACTAAACTCTGGTGCATACATACATTGAATTGTTGCTATGCCATTGGAGAAATCTCCTTTGTTCGTAACAACCATCGGATATTCAAACACATACGTTCCTTTGTTTAACCAATTGAAAAAGAAATTTGTAGAGGCATCTTTGGTAGCTTCATAGTAACCTAAACCGCCTTGGTATTTGTAATTGCTCAACACATTGATAGGTTCAAAGCATGCACCTCGCATATCTTTCATATGCACATATTCCATTGCTCTATCCACTCTTAACTCAATGCGAACTTTTACTTTATCGCCCACATTCAATGGATTAGCCTCTCCCTTTCCCTCTCCAAAGGAGAGGGGAACTAACTGCTCACCTTTATCTGTGTAAACTACTTTAAACAACTGTTTCTTTAATGAAAGTGGTGTTTCGGCACTTTGAATTTTATCTAAATTTTCAAAATACTGCCAGTAAACAGCACCCCAAGTGGTGCCGCCGGCCCCCTTGCCCCCAAAGGGGGAATTGGAGTCGCTTACTTTAACAGAAATATTTCCCATTTCAGATTTTATGTCTTTAACAGGAATAGATTCTTTTGAATAACCAGTTCCTGCCTCTGTTCCCTTTCCTTTGGAGAGGGCTAGGGAGAGGCTACCTAATTTAATTTCAACATCAGGTTGAGTAGATAACCAATGTGTTCCATTTAATAGTAAAGCATAAATAGCATCAGCAGTAGCTTTGGTAGTTTTCCAATTGGTAGTTTGCTTATTTTTCAATAACCAAATTTTCAATTCATCTACTTCTTTATCATCACCACCAATTTCTTTAAAGGCTTCTACCAACAAACTTTGTGTTTCGATAGGTGCTTCATACCACCAAAAGCCACCGCTATTTTCTTTCCAATACATACCCATTTCTTCGTTGCGAATCGCATTTTCACGAAGTGATTTTAGGATATCTTGAGGTGTTGTTTTATCATCTAATCTCTTTAATGCTAAAGCTGTCATGCCTTGCATATAACGATTTCCTTTGAGCCAATATTTTCCTGCTTGTTTTTTATAAAATTCAAAAGCCGTTTTGCTTGAAGGTGCAATTTCATATTCTTTAAAGAATGTTCTCATGTATAAATATTGAATTTGCGTATAATCAACTTGTTGTTGATTCAAATCAGCTTTGTTTCTTTTCAACTCATCATAATCTTCTTTAATTCGAGCATCTAAGTAAGGCAAAGCCTTTTCTACTATTTGTAAAATACGGCTATCGCTACCAGTTTCTGTAACACCAATATGCATCAAACGACCAATTCCAGTTAGAATATACTGGGTCATAAAACGATCATCAGGCATCCCTTTAAACCAAGTGAAACCTCCGTTTGGTGATTGCATGATTTGCAATTCCCGAATCGTTCTATCTAGTTCATTGCTCATTCTATTGAGATTAAACAAATTAGCAATATTTCGTTTTTGTTCAGCCTCATTTTTGGCTTCTAAAACCCAAGGTGTCTCTTGCAACAAAGCTGATTTTAATGCTGTGTTTTTTTGCAAATTTGAAAGCAATGCTGCATTATCTTTATTTTCCCATGAAGAAAATATTTCTTTCACCTTGGGTGATGAATTGGCAATATGTGTTGCTAATGCATTGGCATAATATCTATTAAAAGTTTGTTCGGCACATTCGTAAGGATAATCTGTTAAGTACGGCAATGCTTGAACAGCATACCAGGCAGGATTACTCGTATATTCAACCGATAAATTGTAATGTTTTATTGTGCTTGAGTTTTTGGAATTTAAAAGATTTTGAAATTGGAATTTCTTTTCAGAATTCATACGAACAGGTAATGGTATGGTTTCTGTTACCAACATTGAATTTAATAAAACAGGCACAACGTTTTGTTCGCCGTCACTAAACATTTCTTTAGTTTCATAGTTATGATTAGCTCTTGTGCCTTTTGCAATAGTCTTAACTACAATAGGATTTGAAAAGCTTTGAGGTATTTCTATGTTCCATTGTACAGCTTGACTTTCTCCTTTTTTAATATTTAATAAAACTTCGCTATGGGAATTATAAAATGCACTATCAACAAAATTATTCGTCAAAGCATCACTTAATTGCAAACTTGCAGTCCCTTGAATATCATACTCACTCAAATTAGTAACCTTTGCACTGTACACCATCTTATCTCCTTCTCTGAAAAAACGTGGTGTATTAGGTACTATCATTAATTCTTTTGATGTGGTTGCAGTTTCAGTCAATGTTCCACTTTGTATTTCTTTGGTATGTCCAAATGCCATTAGTTTCCAACGAGTGAGCGCATCAGGTGCTTTGAATTTTAATAAAATATTTCCTTCAGCATCAGTATATAATTGAGGAAAGAAGAAGGCAGTTTCATTGAAGTTGGTTCTGATAGAGATTGGAGATTGGAGATTGGAGATTGGAGATTTTGTTGAATCTGATAAAATGGGTGGTGTGAATTTTACATTACCCACATCTTTAAAACTTGCACCGTCTTCAATTCCATTTCCATCTTCTCTTGAAATTGATTTTGTCATCATAGGTGCAGCGGCTTCTGAAACCATGCCATCCATCATATACATTGTTCTTGAATTTCTATCACCTCCAATACTAATTCCTCGATGCTGATTCAAACCCCACCAATTTAAATCTCTATATTCCTTTTCATATGGATGAACTTCTTTAAATCCTCCAAAATAAAATTGGCGTCCAAGTTCTACTTGAAAATTAGATGCTGTATTGAAGTATAGCTTATTATACGTTGTACGGAAAAAATCAAACCCTTGCCAGCTATGTGGTTTAAATGCATCCAAACTCGCATCGTACATTGTAGCTAATATTTCAGCACTTATTTTTTCAGCTTTAGTTCCACTAATTTTCAAGGTCCATTCCTGCTCACTGCCTGGTAGCATTTTGTCTCTAAATGTGCCAAGCGAAATTTTTAATTCTTTATTGGTCCAAGGCACATCAATATTTTCTTCAAATGAATAATAGCGATTATTTTTTATGTAAAAACCTTGTACATAAAACCCACCTCGATCAGCTTCTGAAATTTGAAAATCAAATTTTTTATTTTTATTTATAGTCAACCATCCTATTTTATCGTAAGATGCAAAACCTCTTTTCTGTTCACCACCTAATTCCTCAATATTAGCTTGTTTCTTATAACTACATAATGCATTTATGTTATCAAACGGTGTCGATACATTCAGGGTTGCAATTTCGCCAGGTTCTACTATGGTTTTTACTTTGGTTACCAATAAATGTTCATTGGGCAAGGCTTCCGTACTTGCAAAACTAGATAATCGAATATATTTTTTATCAACAACTTCATTTTTGTCTTTATCAAATGCTTTTGCTTCTAACACAAACCAGCCTTGACTTGCGCCTGTTTTTTGCAAATATTCTAATCCTTCTTTTGTAGTCGTAAATGTTTTTGTCCAAACTGTTTTATCTGCAACCCAATTAAAATAATTATTCTCATCATTGTATTCATCCAATGGAAAATCTTTTCTAAAATCTGATTCTGATATAGAATTGATTTCTACTTTATTCCATAATCGTTTGCGATAAGTTGTGGTAGGTGAGATTAATTTTTTCAATGTCAATGTAACTGGTGAGGGAATATGTGTTCCTGCTAAATTGGTTGTGAAAATTTTGACTGCATTAAAATTGTTATAATCAACTTGTTCAGGTGTTTCTATTTTTAACAGCAAGCTTTCATACGAAACAGAAATCGTTGTTTCACCACTTCGCGTTTCACCATTCAAATCAGTTACATCAGCATAAACGGTATAATCGAATATAGGTTTTGTTTGTGCATCAATGCTTTCATCTGCTATAGCTTTGAAATCAATATCAAATGATCCATCTGCTTTTGTTGTTGTTATCCCATGGGTTATTTCCCTGTCTGACCGACCGGCAGGCATACTCGGACTTGAAGGTTGCCCCCATCTATAAAAGCACCAATAATATGGAAAACGAGCATTACGTTCCACACGATATTTTACCGTCGCTCCATCAATATTGTTTCCTGCAAATGCTTTGGCTAAGCCTTTTATTTTTACAATATCATTTAGTTTATACGTATCTTTTATGGTATCATACTTTACTTCAAATTTAGGACGTTTATATTCTTCTATATTAAAAAATGTTTGTCCACTTTCAGCTACGATTTGAAACTGACCTGTCAATAAACCATCTGGCGCCGTGAAAGTTCCCGTAAAAGAACCAAATTCGTTGGTCGTTAATTCAATGGTTTTTACATCTTGATAATTGGCATCTTTTAAAGTAACAGATGTTTGTCTATCTTTTAAAACTTCGTATGTCTTAGTATCGTTTTTTGTTTTTTGCATCACCGAAATGCCTTTAAAATAAATAGTTTGCCCTGGTCTGTAAATACTTCTATCTGTATATAGAAATGTGCGTACATAATCATTATCAGGTTGACGAGTATATTCGTTGATGTTTATATTATCGTCTAGAAACAACACATCATCACCTTTAATTAACTCTAAAGCATAACCTCCTTCATTTGGATTTGTGCGAAGCATGTTGGCAAAACCATCTTTGTTGGTAGTGAAAGTTGGACCTTGTTTGGCTTTGTATTTTCTAGTATTGTAATCATAATTATTCAACCATGTTTTTATAGTCACATTTTCAAGTGGTTCACCTGTTGTTCTGTTGACAACATAAATCCCTGTCTCACTTTTATCTTGTTCAGTCATTTGCACATTGGCTAAATTGGATACCCTTAAAAAAGCAGTTGCATAATATTTTTTGTATTCAAAATTGGCATCTTCTGATACGATTAATGCATAGGTCCCTAAAGGTAATGCTTCAATTTTTATTTCAGTTGAATGAGTTTTATAATCATGCTTGTCTGGTAAATTCACCGACCAATTTTTAATACCTTTTCTACTAACAATAACTTGATAATCGTTGTTATAATCATAGGTTTTGTCTTTCATTTCTTGGATAGAAACAGACACAATTTTACAATACAAGGTTTTAATTTCTTTGTAATCAATCTTGGCTAATGAGGGTTGATTTGGAACAATTACTTTCTCGACATTGATGCCTAAACTTCGTTGTTCAATTTGTTGAAGAATACTTTCAGCTCTTGATGATGCCTCTGATGATGCCTGCCCGTCTTTAAGACGGGGAAATTTTTCTATGACTGTATCGCATATTTTTTTAGCTTCAACATAGTCGGCATTATCTTCATTATTGGATTGTGGTTGTTGGCCTCTTTTTTTATTTTTCACATTGCTTTGCAAAAATGTTTCTGCCATTAAAACAGATACCATAGCTGCTTGTGCATTGTTTGGAAATTTGGTAGCAATATTTTTTAATGCATCAAAATACAACTCATTTTTAGAACTCAGAATAGATTTCTCCTTTACATATTGAAGCCGAGCAATATCAGCATCTATCAATGCATCCGGCGCTTTATAACTGTTCAAATGAAATCCAATAATGTCTTGATACAATTTTAATACAGTATATTTTTGTGAATTGGTATCACTTGTTTTAAAGCTTGTTTTAATAAATGTGCTTGCTGGAGCAAAAGCATTTTCATCATTGATTTCAAAAGCATAAGCCGGTTTGGTTAATTCAATTTCATCTTGTTGAAAATAATCTATCGCACGATGTATTAAAAAGTCATATAAAGTTGGACGAAGTTTTTCAGTATTTTTTCCTTTATCTAAAATCGTTGTTAGGTTATTTATTAAAAGCATTTTTGATGAAGACTCTTCAGTCAATGATGCATTATAATTTTTATGAGCCGCATCATAAAAATCATCCGCAGACCATGTTTCTATATCACTTTTAGAATTTTGATTTTTTTCATTTGGAATTTCTAGAGTAGTTCTATCTAAAATTTTCCAGCGATTTTCTTGATAATATGTCCAATATAAATCGCCTAACATGGAGTGTAAAATTTGTTTTGTAGGAAACTTAGCTTCCTTTAATTCCTTTTCAAAAAAGAGAATATCATTTAATCTAGATTTTTCATCTCGATCACGAAGACTTACTCTATAATTACACAATGCTTTAATAGTTTGTTCTGCATTGTTTTCAGCTTTAGCCATTTTTAGAATATTTTCTATTTCGGTTTGAGCTGACTTATTCAACCCTTTTTGGAAAGCAGCCTCAACGGCTTTCCACTTGGTCTCATATTTTGTATTCATAGCTGTTTGGGCAAAAGATAGTTGTAGCGAAGCTACAAGTAAGATAGTTAAAATAAATTTACGCATAGATAGACATTTAATCAATGTACATTCAAGATACAAAGATGCGACAAAATCCATAGAGAATTTAGTTAAGCAATGGTATACAATCTTAATTTCTACATTAGTCTAATACCCTCGACCGTCTTTTCCTTCCATGTAATTCATGAAGGCACGGTTTACAACAGCATTACCACCAGGTGTTGGATAATCTCCAGTAAAATACCAATCGCCTTTATTGTCAGGGCATGCTTCATGCAAACCTTCAATAGTTTGGTAAATGACCTTCACTTCAGCATTCACATCTTCAGGTCGAAGCATCATACCGATTTTTTTACTGATTTCATCTACCGAATATGGCTTATAGATTGCTTTGACATAGTTTTTAGAACTTAACTTATTTGACTTTTCTGCTTGAAGACATTCGGCATACACATCCAACAAAAGTTGCTTTTGTCCAGATTCTTTGAGCAATTCAATAGCAGCTTGAAAGGCAATAAAATCGCCCATTTTACTCATATCTATTCCATAACAATCCGGATATCGAATTTGTGGCGCACTTGATACTACAAATATTTTAACTGGACCAAGTCTGTCTAGCATACGAATAATACTTTCACGCAATGTAGTACCTCTTACAATTGAATCATCAATAATTACCAACGAATCAATTCCTGCACGCACCGTTCCATAAGTTACATCATAAACGTGTTGAACCATTTCATTTCGAGCGCCTTCTTCAGTAATAAAGGTTCGCATTTTAACGTCTTTGATTGCTATTTTTTCTATACGAACTCGACGTTCTATCATTTCACGAAGCTTTTCCTCATCAAAATCTTTTTCCCAACCTTGTATACGTTGAATTTTAATTTCGTTTAAGTAAGCTTCTGCTCCTTTGATTAAACCATAAAATGCAGTTTCGGCAGTATTTGGTATGAATGAGAATATGGTATTTCTCAAATCATACTTAATCATCTTCAATACCTTCTCAGATAATAATCGACCTAGTTGTTTTCTTTCTTTATATATTTCTTCGTCACTTCCTCGTGAAAAATAAATTCTTTCAAAACTACATGCCTTTTTCTCGGTTGAAGTTAAGATTTTCTCGATTGAATATTCTCCGTTTGCTTTTACAATTAGGGCATGACCAGGAGGCACTTCGTGAATATCAGTGATTTTAGCATTGTAGGCAGTCATTAAAACTGGTCGTTCGGACGCTACACTGATTACTTCATCATCAATATAATAATATGCCGGTCGTATGCCATGTTTATCGCGCAACACAAAACTATCCCCATTGCCACATAATCCTTCTGCTACAAAACCTCCGTCAAATAAGGATGTTGCCTTGCTCAACACTTCTTTCCAATTGATATGCTCAGGGTTCTTTTCTTCTTCTTCGCATAAATAAAAATGAATGACTTCAATCATAGCAGCCAAATCACTATCAGCCTTCATATTCACCAATTCATCTTTATGTATAAAACGAAAAAGTTCCTTGGTGTTAACTAGGTTAAAATTGCCTGCCAAACACAAATTTCTACTTGGATTAATATCTGATTTGATAAATGGATGGCAATACTCAATATTGTTACGTCCTTGCGTTCCATAACGCAAATGTCCTATCATCACTTCGCCCATATAGCTCAAGTAGCCTTTTAATAAATCGGGATATTGGCGAATGTCGGGTTGCAATTTTTCTACATCTTCTATTTCCTTCTGCACTTGCTTAAAAATATCAGCAATACTTTGCCCAATATTGCTTCGAATGCGCTTCATGTATGGCGTACCTGCAGGCGTATCTAATTTTACAGTGGCAATACCAGCACCATCTTGGCCTCGGTTATGCTGTTTTTCCATCAACAAATACAATTTGTTGAGTCCGTAAAAAGCTGTTCCATACTTTTGATGGTAAAATGACAAGGGTTTGCGAAGCCTCAAATAGGCAATGCCACATTCGTGCTGAATAGCGTCAGACATAAGACTGCAAATGTAAATTGATAATTTGATAATGTTGTACTAACAATAATATAAAATGCAACAATTTCATATTTTTTACAAATCAAGTTTACATCATTATTCTATAAGGAGTTACATCCAGCTCATACCTTCAAATCCAGATCTGAAAGGCCAAGGAATACTAGCAAGAATAATCACAAGCCCTATTATAAAATAAAGTGCAGCAGAACGATGTTTTGCTGCATCTGAAATGCCTTTTTTAGATTTTGAGCTTCCAATATGGATAAATACTATGGCAATCAACATCATGGTAATATGTTCGACACCAAAAAAACGCAATACATTGCTTTTCATTATTTCAGCAATACTATTTGATTGAATCAATTTAAAACCTTTATCGCCAAAAAAGTAAATAACTAAGCCTATCAATAACTGCAAATCACAAATTGAAGTTAAATACAAGCCTGCCTTACGGTCATCCGTTGTAAAGTTGGATTGTCTGATCATACCCATTATAGCTCTACCTATTGCATACAACATACAAATTAGCAACACCCATCTTAGTATACTATGAATTAATATAACTGTACTCATATTACATTTTTTTAAAAAACGAAGATAGTGTATTAATTTGAAAACCTAGTGAACTTATGATGTGTACAACTTAGTGGATTAATAAACAATTAATTTATAACAAACAAAAAAAATAATCTCTATGTTTACCTTAATTTTACAATAACGAAAAAACACAGCGTATGTTTAACGATGATTTTTTTGACGACGAGTTTCGGGATATTGAGGATTTACTAATCGAATTTCATAGAATCAAACGTGGAGAACCACATGGTTTAATCACAGAAGATGACTTTGAATATTTAATCGATTTTTTTGAAACCAACAATGACCGCGAAAATGCATTGTTAGCTTGTGACATTTCCAATACACTTTACCCTTTTTCATCGTCCCTATTTTTACGCAAAGCAGAGTTATTGATGGATCAAAAGAAATTTGGCCAAGCACTTAAAGTCCTAGACCAAATCGACGAAATAGATCCTAACAATATTGAATGTGTGTTTTTAAAATCCGATATTTTCTTGGAGCAAAATCGTTTTTCAGAAGCCGTAGATATTTTAGAAAAACATGCCGACAGCTTTGAAAGTGTAGACAAAACAGATATCCTTTTGGAACTTTCTGAAATCTACGATGAACTAGAAGAATTTGATAAAGTCTACGCCACTTTAAAACGCATCCTAAAATATGAGCCTACCAACGAGGACGCTTTACTGCGGATTTGTTTTTGGGCTGAAATCAACAATAAACACGAAGACAGTATTGCTTTACATTTAGAAATATTAGAAGAAACCCCATTCAATGCTATGGCATGGTACAATTTGGGTGTTGCTTATCAAGGATTAAAATTGTTTGAAAAAGCAATAGACTCCTACGAGTATTGCTTAGCCATAGATGATAAATTTGAATATGCATACAGAAACCAAGGCGATGCTTATATGCAACTCAAACAATATAACAAAGCAATTGAAGTGTTGGAGGTGCATTTATCCATTGCAAAACCTGAAGATGTCATATTAGATGCAATTGGATATTGTTGGGAAAAACAAAAGGAATATACCAAAGCGCGACAATACTACCGCAAAGCTTCACAACTCAATCCCCAAGACGATCAAATATTTTTCAAAATAGGCGAAACATATACCAAAGAATCACAATGGGAAAAAGCTATAAAAGCATATTCTGTGGCTCTTCACATCAATAAAAGCAATGCTTCGTATTGCATGGCTTTGGGCAATTGTCTCATGGAAATGGGCGCAGACAAAGAAGCTTTAGTTTGCTATTTAAATGCTGTCCAACTTCGCCCTGATATAAAATCCACATGGCAAGCACTCGTGAAAGCATTATATGTATCTGGATTTTACGATGAAGCTTTGGCACAACTCGTGATAGCAGAAAGCCACTATGCCTATAAAGTAGAATTTGTTTATTACAAAGCAGTCATATTGTTGGCACAAGGCAAAACAAAAGATGCCGTTTTGTATTTAGAAGAAGCACTTGAAGACAATGCTAAAAAATCATCTGCAATTCGATTTATCGATAAAGACGCCTTGCAACATCCAGTTTTCGCTGAAGTCCTCGTTCGGTACAAAAAGAAAAAATAGTTTAGCAATTATGCCCCTTTTTTTTACTGACTAAACACCTTTTCAGTTTAAATTCGTTGAACATTTATTTTTCCGATTTCCTTCCTAAGGTACAAGGTTTTTATAGGTTAGCTTATTTTAAAACTGACACATCAATGTATACCACGAATTCAATTGGCACTCCGTAAGGTATACACTATAAAATAATCCATCCCTAAAATTCATGTTTTGAATTACCTTTGCATTCTAAAATTTTAGACATGAAGCTTGTAACTCATTTAAGCCAAGGCAATGAACATTTGGCTTTGCTCATCGACCATAAATTATACAATGTAAATGATGCGGATGTCCTTCTTCCTCAAACCATGAAGGAACTGCTTCAAAATTGGGATGAAAATATAGAAAAACTAAAGGTAATTGAAACTAAAATTAAAAAAGGACAATTACTTGAGCATCAATTTACGCAATACAATGAAGCATGCATTATGGCACCAGTGCCAAACCCTACAAGTTGCAGAGATGGATATGCATTTCGTCAGCATGTAGCAGCAGCACGTCGAAACCGTAAAGTAGACATGATTACTGAATTTGATCAATATCCAATTTTTTATTTTACAAATCATAATGCTATCCAAGGTCCTGGCGATATTTTATGTATGCCCGATCATTTTCAAAAATTAGATTTTGAATTAGAAGTTGCCATTGTAGTTTCCAAAAAAGGAAGAAATATAAAAGCTTCTGAAGCTGATGAATACATTGGTGGTTACATGATCATGAATGACATGAGTGCTCGCACATTACAAATGGAAGAAATGTTGTTAAACCTAGGACCAGCAAAAGGAAAAGATTTTTCAACTGTTATAGGACCAATGCTGGTTACGCCTGATGAATTAGAACATTTAAAAGTGCCTTGTAAGGAAAACCATGTAGGTAATAATTACAATTTAGGCATGAAATGTTGGGTCAATGGACAATTGCTCAGCGAAGGTAATGTGTCATCTATGGATTGGACATTTGCAGAAATACTTGAGCGATGTGCTTATGGTGTAGATATTTTACCTGGCGATGTCATAGGAAGTGGAACTGTTGGAACAGGATGCTTGTTAGAATTGAATGGTACAGGATTATTAAACGACCCTAACTATAAAGTACAATGGCTTCAAGATGGCGATGTAGTAGAAATGGCTATTGATGGACTAGGACATTTGTCAAATACAATTAGAAAAGTGGAAACAGATTTTTCAATTCTAGCTTTAAAAAAATCAATTTAATATATGATAATCATACCTGGCGAAATCAAAACAGCCCAACTACATGCTTATCTTTTAGGTTCAGTTTCACCACGACCTATATGTTTTGCTTCAACTATAGACAGCGAAGGCAATGCTAACCTATCCCCTTTTAGTTTCTTTAATGTATTTGGTAGCAATCCAGTCACGTTGATTTTTTCACCAGCTCGAAGGGTAAGAGATAATACCATAAAGCACACATTGGAAAATTGTTACGAAACAAAAGAAGTTGTCATCAGTGTGGTAAATTATGCTATGGTACAACAAATGAGTTTGGCAAGTTGCGAATACCCAAAAGGAACTTCTGAATTTGAAAAAGCAGGATTTACACCAGTTAAAGCTGATAAGGTAAAACCGTTTTTAGTCAAAGAAAGTCCAGTTAATATGGAGTGTATAGTAAAGCAAGTCATAGAAACAGGACAAGAAGGTGGTGCAGGCAATTTAATTATTTGCGAAATGGTGGCCATGCATATCAATGATGACGTATTGAATGAAGCACAACAAATAGATCCTCATAAAATTGATTTAGTGGCTCGTATGGGTGGTGATTATTACTGCCGTGCTAGCGGCGACGCCGTATTTACTGTGCCAAAACCAAATATGAATTTGGGTATGGGCATTGATCATTTACCTGAAGAAATTCGCAAGAGTTCTATTTTATCAGGAAATGATTTAGGTCAATTAGCCAATGTCACATCAATACCTATGATTGACAATTCGTATATTTATGTTCCAACTTTTGATGCTCATACAGATGCGAAACATTTAATAGCAGAAGGCAAAGTGGAGGAAGCTTGGCAAATACTTTTAGGAAATTCCAAATAAAAAAATTCCCGTCTGTCCAACGGACAGGCAAATTCCCAAAAAAATTTATAGTTACTCTGTTCTTATTTTTCTCTTTCTTATTGTAAAAAATATTCTTTGTGTATCTTCGAATCTTAGTGACTTCGTGGCAAAAACACGTTGAGTAAAATATTATTTATGTATTCTATCGAACAAGAAAAACAATTTTTAGCGTTAGCAAAACATTTTCAAAATAAAGAAATTAATGAAACTGATTTAACTGTTTTAAGAGAAACAATTGAATATGCTGACTGGAAATATTATGTACAAGACAATCCTGTTTTGGCAGATGTTGAATATGATACTTTATTCAAAAAATTAAAATCATTTGAAGAACAAAATCCTATTTTCATAACAGACACTTCACCTACACAACGTGTAGCAAAAGGCTTAAATTCAAACTTTCCGACTGTTGCACATTTAGTACCAATGCTTAGCTTGGAAAATAGTTACGATGCAGAAGACTTACTCCACTGGGATAGAAAATGCAGGGAATTAAGTGGCGCAACACAAGTAGAATATTGCGTAGAACCCAAATTCGATGGCGCTAGTATTTCTTTAGTTTATGAAAATGATATACTCACAAGAGGAGCAACAAGAGGCAATGGAACCGAAGGAGATGATATTACAGTGAATACAAAACAAATTCGCTCTATACCCATTAAAGCTAAAATAAGTAAGTATAATTTAAAACAAGTTGAAATAAGAGGTGAGGTTGTTATTACCAAAAAGCGATTTGAAGAATATAATAACCAGTTAATAGAAAATAGCCAACAGCCATTAGCCAATGCACGAAATGCAGCTAGTGGAAGCCTAAGAATTAAAGACCCACAAGAAGTTGCTAAGCGAAATTTAGATGCATTTTTATATAATGTGAGTTACACTTCATTGCAAGAAAATAAATATACACATCCTCATATGCAAACGCATAGAGGCATGCTAGAATCCTTATCATCATTGGGTTTTAAAACATCGTTAGAAAACATAAAAACTTTTTCAACCATAGAAGAAGTGACAAACTATGTGCAAGAGTTTGAACTAAAACGAGACAACCTACCCTATGAAATTGATGGCATGGTGATCAAAGTAAATCGCTTGGATTTGCAAGAAAAAATTGGACAAACTTCTCATCATCCACGATGGGCAATTGCATTTAAATTTAAAGCCCGTCAAGCAACAAGCAAACTTCTTAATGTTGAATATCAAGTGGGACGGACAGGAAGCGTAACGCCAGTTGCAAAAATAGAACCAGTTGCAGTTGGCGGTGTTACCATTTCATCCTTATCCTTATTTAATGAAGATGTTGTCAAAGAAAAACAACTCATGTTGGGCGACACCGTTTTGATTGAACGTGCAGGTGATGTAATTCCTTATGTTGTAAAATCATTTCCTGAATTGAGAAATGGAACTGAACAGGAAATTATATTTCCTACCGCGTGTCCTGTTTGTAATGAACAACTTTATAAACCAGAAGGCGAAGCCGTTTGGCGTTGTACTAACATCAATTGCGAAGCACAAGTCATAGAAAAAATTGCACATTATGCGTCTAAAGATGCATTGGATATTCGTGGTTTAGGCGATGCCTTAGTTAGACGTTTTTTTGAACATGGTTATTTAAAAAACATTTTAGGTATTTATCATTTACCTTATGATCAGTTAAAAAACCTAGAAGGTTTTGGTGAAAAATCAATGTTGAATTTGAAAGAAGCTATTGAAAAGTCAAAATCACAACCACTACATCGGTTGATATTTGGCTTGGGCATTCGATATGTAGGAGAAACCACTGCAAAAGCTTTAGCTCGAACGGTTTCACACTTAACCGATTTATACCACAAATCAAAAGAAGACTTATTGACTATTGAAGATGTAGGCGAAAAAGTTGCTACGTCGATTGTTGAATTTTTCTCACATCATGACAACAGAGCCATTTTAGAAGCCTTAGAAAAAGAAGGTGTTTGCCTTGCCAACACACAAAAAAACGAGGCCATGAATGGTAGTTTAGTGGGCAAAACATTTTTATTTACAGGCACACTTTCCATGAAAAGAAGCGAAGCCGAAGCCATTGCTGAAAAAAATGGAGGAACAATTATTGGTAGCGTAAGTACAAAATTAAATTATTTGGTTGTAGGTGAGGATGCTGGAAACAAATTAGAAAAAGCTAAGAAATTGGGTTCAGTAACTATTTTAAGTGAAGAGGAGTTTTTGAAGTTGGTGGAATAAATTGGAAGTCGCAAATTATGACCTCAAGATTATAAAATTTAATATATTTGAAAGCAAATAATAACTTACTTTATGCTATTAACAGAAGGACAAATAGTCAACAAAATATACCACTTAAGAGGACAAAAAGTTATGCTCGATCGAGATTTAGCTGAAATGTATGGTGTAGAAACAAGACGATTAAATGAACAAGTAAAACGGAATGAAAAGCGTTTTCCAAATGATTTTATGTTTCAACTTACAAAACTTGAATTTGAAAATCTGATATCGCAATTTGCGACATCAAGTTGGGGAGGTTTAAGAAAATTACCATTTGCTTTTACCGAACAAGGAGTTGCTATGTTGTCGAGTGTATTAAATAGCGATAGAGCCATTGAAGTGAATATTCAAATAATACGATTATTTACAAAACTTCGAAACGCTGTTTTGGACAATAATGAAGTTCTGCTGAAATTAGAAAAGATTGATAAACAAATAATGAACCTTGGCTTTGATGTAAAAATGCACGATGATGAAATAGAAACTATATTTAAACTTATTGATGAATTAAGAGATAAAAAAGAAGAAGTATTGCCTGAAAGAAATCCTGTAGGTTTTAAAACAAAAACTCAATAACAATACTTATTAATCCATATATGTAACAAAATGAATTTAATTTTATAGATTTGTTTTAGAAAATTCTATCATCATGAAAAAAATCATCCTTCCATTATTAGCTCTAACGTTTTTAGTATCTTGTGCTAACAACGAAACCAAAGAATCCAAAACTGAGGCACCTAAAGTAGAAACAGCAGCAAAAGCGCCACAATTTTTTGGCGAAAAAATCACTGAAGACGGTGCTGTTACCTCAGATAGTTTACAAGCTATGATGGGCGACAAAACTGAGTTAAACTGCAAACTAAGTGGCAAAATCGATGCTGTATGTCAGAAAAAAGGCTGTTGGATGGAATTGAAAAACAATGATGGATCTTCCCTTCGTGTAACATTTAAAGACTATGGCTTCTTTATGCCAAAAGATGGTGCTGGTTTGACAGCAATCGTAGATGGTATCGCCAAAGTCGAAGTAACTTCTATAGCTGATTTACAAGAATATGCCAAAGATGATGGTCAATCAAAGGAAGATATTGCTAAAATAACTGAACCGAAAAAGGAATTGGTATTTGAAGCAAAAGGAGTCATCTTGAAATAGGTCAGTGTATGAAAAAAATATTCATTACATTTTGTATCTTATTGAGCATTGCTATAGTGGCATGCAATGATGCTGAAAAAGCTAAGGAATCTAAACAAGAAGAATGTAAAAATGAAACAATCAAGGACCCTAACGATCCTAAGCCTATGGCATTGATGATGCGTACAATGGCCAATAATTGCGATAGTATGCGTTTAGAAATCAATGCGGGCAAAAAGGTTGATTCTGTAAAATATCCATTAATGCCTTTTTGGACTGCTGAACCTACAGATTCTGCTAATTTAGTCGAGCTATTTTACAACAATGCTTCTGAATTTGAAATTGCTTATAGAACTCTCATGAGCAACAAAGAGCATCAAAAAGAAAATTACACAGCTGTTATCAATTCTTGCGTCAATTGTCATAATAGTTTTTGCAGTGGACCTTTAAGAAGAATCAAAAAACTTCCATTGGATTATAAGGAGTAAGTGAGCTTTTGTTTAAAATCTCTTCATTTTCCCAACTCATTTTAGTAACTTCGCCTACTAAAATGCATCGAGATTCCTTGTTTTTCAGGATTTTCGAGTATATTTAATTTTTAAAACTCATTTGAATGAATAAGAAACTGTTGTTTTTACTCGCTTCCTTCACTACTGTAGTGCTTTTTACGTTTCAAGCTTGTAAATATAAACGAGATTATCAGGTTCCTGTAGATCAAAATCAATACAATACAGCAAATCAAGTTACAGCCTCATTTTATGGTATGATTACTGATGAAGCAGGTGTTCCAATAGTTGGCGCTACAGTAACTGCTAGCGGCTATTCTACTTATACTGACATCAATGGTGTTTATTTCTTCAATAAAATCAATACCCCACGCAATTACACAGCCGTTGTAGCTTCTAAGCCTGGATATTTTACTGGCTATCGCTCAATAGTGGTTAATGCGAATAACAAACATGAAATCCGTATTGCATTGATTAAAAAAGCAGATTATCAGTCTTATATTGCATCAGCAGGCGGTACAATCCAACATACAAATGGCTTTAGTATCTCTTTCCCTCCAGATGGTGTTGAAAATGCACAAACTGGTTTAGAATATGATGGTTTGGTGTATGTATATACAAAACATATTGATCCAAGAACCGATATGGGCCGAAACTTAATGCCAGGTGATATGAAAGGCAACAACAGATTAAACGAAGTTACTTTATTGCGTAGCATGGGTATTGTTCACGTCGAACTATTTGATGTAAGTGGAAATCCACTTCGTATGCGCGAAAATTTAAATGCTACTATCAATTTAACGGTACCTCCATCATTGCTTTCAAAGGCTCCATCCACAATTTCAATGTGGAATTTTGATACACAAAAATCAATTTGGCAAGAGACCAGCTTTGCTTTACTTCAAGGAAATGTATACTCAGGTAGTGCTAATCCCATGTCATTTTGGACGTTTGCCGTTTCTGAACCTACCATTCCTATTCAGATGACTTTCATGGACCAACATAATTTCGCATTAACAGGTTATACCGTTAAAGTCATCAACACAGCCAAAAACGACATACAGTACGCATTAACCAATGGTAGCGGATGGTCATCGATATTTGTATACCCAAATGCTTCACTTATAGTAGAATTATATGCCAATAGTTTTTGTACTGGCTTGCCCGTATTTACAAAATCTATAAGCACAACTGGATTTACACAAAACTTCGGAACGTTTACAATTCCAGTTTCAAATCCTGGATATGCCCGTATTATAGGCACTTTGGTGGATTGCGACAGAAATCCAATTGGGGATGGTGCTATTTTCGTTGAACCTATAGGTTTGTTCATTGTACCAAATAGTTTGGGTCAGTTTGCATTATCTCTTCCATGTGCCCCTTCAGGACAAGTAGCTTACAATGCATACAACTTTAACAGTAATGTTTTCGGAGTGACAGTAGGATCCATTTCTCCTGGCGAAAATTTACTAGGTAACATCATAGCTTGTGATGTTATAGATCCTTATTTAAATATTACACTAACGAATACATTAACGAATCAAAGTGTAACGACAGATTTCGCAGCCCCTTTAGATAATATTTATTCTTATCTCGAAAGCCCATTAAACACTAGCTTTGCTTCCATAGTAGCTAATTCTACTGCCAATGGCAAATACGTTCAAATACAGTCTATTGATTCTACTGCAGGTAAAAAATTGGTCACTGATGGTATACTTACAAATATTGGCGGCACATTTACAGACACTGCATTTACAATAATAGCTGGCAACATCAGTTACAATGGCTACCCTATTTATCCTGGCGACATTGTTGGTACTTTTATACTCAACGTAAAAGGAATGCCAAGTGGAACTACTTACTCTGGAATTGGAGATTTCAGAGCGCCTCGATTTAACTAATTGAATTTCATTTTTAAAAAAACTGCCTTTCACGAGGCAGTTTTTTTTTGCCTTAAAAACCCAAATTCAGAAATTGATATTACTAATTGCCTCCTGCACAATTTTAATTACCTTTGCACCCATTTTTTAACCGAACATGTCAGCGAAAAACTATACAATACTCAAACACCTTCATTTACCAAGTTTAGAATCCGAAATTCTTCAACGATGGAAAGATGAAAAGACATTTGAAAAAAGCATTTCAAATAGAGAAGGCAAAGATACATTTGTTTTTTATGAAGGCCCTCCATCTGCTAATGGGATGCCTGGAATACATCATGTTATTTCACGTACCATTAAAGACTTGTTTTGTAGATACAAAACGATGAAAGGGTATCAAGTCAATCGAAAAGCTGGCTGGGACACCCATGGACTTCCAGTAGAACTTGGAGTGGAAAAAGAACTTGGTATTACAAAAGAAGATATTGGTAAAAAAATATCAGTTGAAGAATATAATCAAAAGTGTAGAGAGGCTGTAGGTCGATTTAAAGACAAATGGGACGATATTACTGAGAAAATGGGATATTGGGTTGATCTTTCCAATCCTTATGTTACCTACGAAAATCAGTACATTGAAAATCTTTGGTGGTGTTTAAAAACTTTACATACCAAAGGCTATTTATATAAATCAGTTTCGATACAACCATACAGTCCAGCTGCTGGCACAGGATTAAGTTCGCACGAATTAAACCAACCTGGCTGCTACAAAGATGTGAAAGATACGAGCGCAACTGTTTTATTCCGCCTCCTCAACTCCTCCGAGGGAGGAACTAATGCCACCAACAAAACAGCTTTAGACATTTTTGAAAAAATTAAAAATAATTTCACTGAACCATCCTATGTGGGGCAGGGAGGTTTTATGGCTTGGACAACCACACCTTGGACATTGCCCTCAAACCTTGGGCTAACTGTTGGGCCAAACATCAATTATTGTTTAGTAAAAACGTTTAATCCATATACGCACGAATTACAATATGTTATTCTTGCTGAAAATTTAATATCAAAATATTTTAAATCAGAGGCAGAAAATGCTGACTTTGATGAATATACTACAGATTCTAAACTGATACCTTATCATGTGCTGGGTTTATACAAAGGCTCAGAATTAGAAGGTTTAGAATACGAACAATTACTTCCGTATGAATCAAATTCAGTTGACAAAATCCTTGAGCAAACTCCAGATGCAAAGCCATTTAGAGTAATTTGTGGTGATTTTGTTACTACCGAAGATGGAACCGGAATTGTACATACGGCACCTGCCTTTGGTGCAGACGATTATAAAGTAGGACAAAAAAATAATCTTGGCATTATTACACTTGTTGACCGCGAAGGTAAATTCATTGATGGCACGGGTGAATACAGTGGTCGTTTTGTTAAAAACTATAAGGACGATAAAGATTATCTAGATGTCAATGTTGATATTTCTGTTGAACTGAAAAAACGTGGTCAGGCTTTTAAAGTTGAAAAATACGAACATAGTTATCCTCACTGCTGGCGTACAGATAAACCTATCATTTACTACCCTTTAGATGCATGGTTCATTCGTACTACCGCTGTAAAAGAAAGAATGATTGAGCTTAATAAAACCATCAATTGGAAACCAAAAGCAACAGGAGAAGGACGATTTGGAAATTGGCTTGAAAATATGGTAGATTGGAACTTAAGTCGAAGTCGCTATTGGGGCACTCCATTGCCTGTTTGGCGTAGCGAAGATGGCACCGAAGAAGTTTGTTGTGGCAGTATTGAAGAAATAAAATCCTTGATGCACGAAGAAAGTCCTGAAAAGGACCTCAAAGATGTCCATAAACCCTATATCGACAATGTTATTTTAAAATCTGCAACTGGACAAAAAATGTTTCGTGAGCCCGATTTAATTGATGTTTGGTTTGACAGCGGTGCAATGCCTTATGCTCAATTGGACCCAAGTCTTATAGCTTCAAAAGGTGGAATAAAAAACATCATACAAGAATCATTATCACCATCTAAAGAAGGAAAATCAAGCAGAATATTTCCAGCAGACTTTATTGCAGAAGGCGTAGACCAGACTAGAGGTTGGTTTTATACTTTACATGCTTTGGGTGTGTTATTATTTGATTCTGTGGCCTATAAAGCTGTTGTTTCTAATGGGCTTGTACTGGATGCCAAAGGCAATAAAATGAGTAAACGTTTAGGAAATGTTATTGATCCATTCAAAACTATAGATACTTATGGAGCTGATGCGACCCGTTGGTATTTGGTCACCAACGCATCGCCATGGGACAGCTTAAAATTTGACAATAAAGGTATAGAAGAATCTCAACGAAAATTATTTAATACGTTATATAATACTTATACTTTTTTTGCGCTTTACGCCAATGTTGATGGGTTTGCATATAAGGAGAAATATATCCCTGTAAAAGATAAACCTGAAATAGATCGATGGATTATTTCTTCGCTCAATTCATTAATAGGACGCGTTCAATCTTACATGGACGATTTTGAACCTACCAAAGCTGGTAGAGCAATCGATGAATTTGTTGATGAACATTTGAGTAATTGGTATGTACGTTTATGCCGTCGTAGATTTTGGAAGGGAGAATATGAATTTGACAAAATATGTGCCTACCAAACTTTATATGAATGTTTAGAAATTTTATCCAAACTGATAGCTCCGATTTCGCCATTTTTTAGTGATTGGTTATACACGAGCTTAAATAATATCACAAATCGTGAACAATTTGCTTCAGTACATTTAGCCGATTTTCCTCATGTAATTATAGATGACATAGACGAAAATTTAGAAGAACGCATGCAACTTGCTCAAGACACATGTTCATTGTTACTGTCATTACGCAAAAAAGCATCCATAAAAGTACGCCAACCTCTTCAAAAAGCTATTATTCCTGTTTTGAACGAACTTGTAAGGCATCATATTGAAGCAGTAGAACCCATTATAAAAAGCGAAGTCAATATTAAAGAAATTAAATATATTAATGCTGACAACGATTTAATTAAGAAAAAAATCAAAGCCAATTTCAAAACTTTGGGAAGTAGAATGGGTGCTAAGATGAAATCTGTAGCTGTCGAAATTCTTCAATTCAACACATCACATATAAGTGAATTGGAGCAAAATGGGCAAATTGATATCATAGTTGACGAAGAACCTATTACTATATTGTTAAGTGATGTTGAAATTACATCGGATGACATACCAGGATTGTTGGTAGCAAATAAAGGCTCTTTGACTGTAGCTTTAGACATCACTTTGTCCGCAGAATTAGAACTTGAAGGGCTTGCTCGTGAATTTGTGAACAAAGTTCAAAAAATTCGTAAGGATAACAATTATGAGCTCACAGATCGCATACAAGTTGTGGTGGAAGAAACTGATTTGTTAAAGAATGCCCTGAATCATTTTAATTCATATATTTGCACGGAAATTTTAGCCAACAAAATCGAATTTTCGTCCAAAATTCAGGATGGGACTGAGATTGAGATTAACGATTTCAAAATAAATGTATTCATTACTAAAACCTAAAACGCTATGGCTACTAAAAAACCCGTTGCGAAAAATGCAAAACCAGCAGCTTCTAAATCAAAAAAAGAAGTAGCAAAAAAACCAGCAGCTAAACCTGCTCTTAAATCTATGACTAAAAAAGTAGCTGAAAAGCCATCACCTAAACCAGTCGCAAAAGCAGCGCCTACGAAGCCATCAGCCAAAGCAGCTCCAGCTAAAACAGTTGCTAAAGCTACTTCAGCTAAGCCAATTGCTAAAGCTGCTCCTGCTAAGCCGATTGCAAAATCTGCACCTGCAAAGCCAGTTGCAAAAGCAGCTCAAGCTAAGCCCGTTGTTAAATCTGCTCCTTCTAAACCAGTTGCAAAAGCAGCACCTTCTAAACCAGTTGCTAAACCAGCGCCTTCTAAACTAGTTGCTAAACCAGCGCCTACTAAGTCCGTAGCAAAATCAGCACCTGTAAAACCTGTTGCAAAACCAGTTTCAAAACCAGCACCTGCAGCAGAAGCACCAAAAGCAGAAGTAAAGAAACCCTTAGCAGCACCTTCAAGGTCCTCTTCTAAATCTGGGAAAAAATCAGGTCCAACCAAAACAATTATTACAAGCACGTTGAACAGCTTGCCTAAAAAATCAGATGTATTTAAAACTAATACATTTGGTACTCCAAACTTAAAAAACGAGTCAGGCAAAGTGATTGCACATCGTAAGACATCAGAACTCAAACGAAAAATGGATGATACTTCCCAAGTTAAAAAATACGAACCCGAAACAACAAGATCAATATTAGATATGACAGACAACAATTCAGGACCTAGCTACAGATATAGTGATGAAGATTTAATAGAATTTAGAGAATTAATTACCCGCAAAGTTGAAACAGCAAAAGCTGAATTGCAATATTTGCAAGGTGTTATTATGCGAAGAGATGAAGGTGGAACTGAAGATACTGAAAATAAATACCAAAACATGGAAGATGGCAGTGCCTCAATGGAACGTGAACAATTTACACAATTGGCTAGCCGCCAAATCACGTTTATTAGTCATTTGGAACAAGCCATGGTTCGTATTGAAAATAAAACCTATGGTATTTGTCGTGAAACTGGCAAGCTAATAGACAAAGCGCGCTTACGTGCTGTACCGCATGCTACATTGAGCATCGAAGCTAAAAATGCTAAAAAGAATTAATTCTAATCAAAATAATTAAAAGTCAGTCCCTAGAGGCTGACTTTTTTGTTTTCATTAGGATTCATATAACTATATTTGCCCTATTCTTATGAAGCACCTTCCCAATATATTAACTTTAGGTAATTTATTTTCTGGCTGTATTGCCATTGCATTCATTTTAAATTCCCAACCTTTCCTTAGCGAAATTAACGGACAGCAATATTGGATTGTTGGTACTACTCAGGCTTATTATGGAAGTCTATTTATACTTTTAGCAGGTATATTTGACCTATTTGATGGTATGGTTGCGCGCTGGCTAGGGGTAAGTTCTCCTTTAGGCAAAGATTTAGATTCTTTAGCAGATGTAGTATCGTTTGGCGTTGCACCGAGTATGATTCTCATGAAAATGCTATGGGTAGCTTGGATACAAAAGCCGCATGCAATAGACGTTTCAATGACATGGCTTGCACCTGCTTTTTTAATAGCTTGTTTTGGTGCGCTTAGATTAGCTAGATTTAATCACTCACCTGCTACAACTTCGTATTTTACAGGTGTTCCTATTCCTGCTATTGGCTTAGTCGTAGCTTCATTCCCACTTATCAATTTATATAACCCTTTGAACATAGGAACCTCAATGCAAAGTCCGTGGATTATATATGGCATTATCGGAATTTTATGTTGGCTAATGGTCAGTAAAATCAAATTATTTACGTTGAAATTCAATCAATTTTCAGTGAAAAAGAATTGGGTACAATTAGCATGGTTTGGCTTGACTTTAATTTCTTTCCCTTTTTTAAAAATATTAGCAGTCCCTTTTTCATTTTTACTTTACATCGCATTATCTTTCGCCCACAAACCCTCAGAAGCATGATTTATACAGCACACGTCAATATAATGCCCCTTAAAGAATTGTTAGACCCACAAGGAAAAGCGGTTAACGAAAGTTTGCATAGCTTAGGTATTAAAGCTATTCAAGATGTGCGTATCGGGAAGCATATTACATTATTTATAGAATCAGAAAGTAAAGAAGAAGCTTACCAAGCTGCAGAGCATGCAACAAAAAAAATGCTTTACAATGCGGTCATGGAAAGCTATACGATAACTGTTGAATAATTAGTTACGGTGATCGATTCCCCAAAATAACTTGGTACGAAGCGTATTTAAAAAATTCTGACCTTCAAGTCGGATCAAATTGATGTGGAAGTTTTCTTTTTTGACTGCCAATGAAACTGTGCTATCTATTGTTTCTGATCTTGCATCTAAAGTACATAGAAAATAATCTGCACGTCCTTCAATTTCAAATGAAATAATGCTATTGTCTGAAATGATTATTGGTCTTACATTCAAGTTATGCGGCGCTACAGGCGTGATAACAAAACTATTGGCTTGTGGAAATATCACAGGACCTCCGCAGCTCAGCGAATAACCAGTAGAACCTGTAGGTGTAGACACTATAAGACCATCTGCCCAATATGTACACAAGAATTCGCCATTTAAATAAGTGTGAATTTTGATCAAAGAGGAACTGTCTTTGCGATGAACTGAAAACTCATTCAGCGCAAACGGAGCTTCAGAAAACAATGGAATGCTTGTATCCAAATGAATCAATGTTCGTTGATCTAAAATATATGCACCTTTCATTAAAGATTCAATTGCAAATTCAATTTCACCAGCAACTGTGCTAGCTAAAAAACCTAACCGACCTAAGTTAATCCCTAAAATAGGTATATTTTTATCTCCTACAAACTTGACAATATCAAGCATGGTACCATCACCGCCCATACTAAACACAAAATTGACTCTGGTTTGCAATGGAACAGCATCAGAAAAAATCTCATACTTGGATGGCATTTGAACATGATGTTTGAGCCTTAGTGCTAAGTCTTCGAAAATTACTGGAGTTATTTGATGCTTGTTTAGCAAGCCTAACAATTGCTCAAACAAAGGAATATCCTCAGTTTCAAATACTCTATTGTAGATTGCTATTTGCATACTTATTCTTTAGAACCGTGTAAAAATAATCCATTTTTATTTAAATGATTGAAACTATACTCAATTCTGAACTTGGCATAATATGATACTACAATATCGACACCTAAACCATAGCCATTTAAGAGTCGATTGTTTAAAAAACTATTACCACTATATTTTGAATACACATATCCAACATCATTGTAAGCTTTCATGTAGATTCTAAGCGGAACTAACTTCATTATATTGACTATATCTTGTGAAATTACCTTGTCAATTATTTTACACCTTAAATTAGCTCTTAATAGAGCATAATGGCTCCCATCGATAACATAGTATTCGTAGCCCCTGACATACTCAGTTTTAAAACCCATTGCTCTATTCAACAAATAAGGCTGCTTAGCATCAAAAGCTATTCTACCCCTGAAAACAAATGCACTAGACAAGGTTCTACTAAGCCGTTGGTAAACAGAAGTTTCATTATATAAGATAAATTGATTCACATCCTTATCAAAGCCAAGTCCTTTTTTAGATACATTTATTCTAAATTCTACTCCTTTCGTTGGGTAAACTCTGACATTGGTATTATTATAATGATAATTGTACATCAATTCAGCATAATTTATTTTTTTTCTACCATCTAAAAAATCAGGATTTCGAACAAACAACTCATCTGTAATAGAATAATTATGATAGCTCAATTGAAGGTCATGTACTGCTACATATGCTTTCCGAAAAGAAGTACCCACCCTTGCTTGAATATGCTGATAAGGATACTTGTCGTTGGTATAAAACAAAATCCTATTGGAATCTGTTTGATAATTAATCTCACGTCCAGTAGCATAACTAAAGCCAAAACTTAGTCCATGTTTCATCCCTTTATCGAAATAGGGAATTTTATAAGAAATTGAAAATAATTTGTTGTAACCAGCTTGTACCAATACATTGATACGCTCATTTCGGCCTCTAAAATTAATCCGAGTGAGTTCCATACCAATATTTGTTCTACTCAAATCCCTATTTTCTTCAAACCACCAAACATTAAAATTGCGATCTGCAAGACTAAATATGGGTGCAGGAAGCCAATATAAAATTTCAGAGACATCATACTGTATATCCAATACATTATTGTCCCAATGATTGATGCAATAATTAACTTTGGAAAACAATTGTAAGTTTAAAATGCGCTGTGCATTATATTCTAATTCAGCTTCTACTTCAGTGCTTAAAAGAGAGTCACCTACATTGAAACTCATCTCTCGTTCTATAATTTGATTTTTAGTTATTATATTTCCTTTAAATACTATACTGCGAACAAGTACTTTTTGATTGGGCTTAATTTCTGCAATCGCAACAATGTGCCAGCTAAAAAAAACCAGCATCATCAAAAACAACATCGATGATTTAGAAAATTGGTTCAGAAATAAAGTTTATGATGCAAATGTAGCCTAAGTATTCTAGTTTCACTTTTTTTCATTGAGATTATACATATCTACCTTAGCACTTCGACGAATATACAATCTATTGCGTTCTAGCCTCACTTGTAGACAATCTTCTGAATCAGGAACTTCAATTTTTTGCTCAGAAAGTGTTTTGGTATTGTATGAGTATAAAAAAGGCTTTTTGTAGTAAACTAAAAAATTATTGAAGTATTGTATTTCAGTGGCATTGAATGCATAGCTCGTTTGATAAAATCCATACTGGTCAAACTTTTTAATCCCTTGTATTGAATCCACCATAAATAAACTTCGATCTTGCTCAACCATCATTTGAGGATCAATATTTTGCTCTAATACATTTCGTAATGAAGATGTAAAACTTATGGTTTGATTGTCATCCATTTTGAGTAGAGTACCGCTTGCAACATCATACACCCATATTTTACCATCTGCCGAATTGGAAATGCAACGAATATTAAACAACCCCAGTTGTGCAAGATTCATGGAGCTTTTTTTAGACAACAATTGATCTAAAACCAATATTTGCCCATATTCTCCATAATACACTATGGTTCGCATTGGATTTGTAGCGTCTATAGATGTTATTCTCCCTTTTTTGATTTCATTAAAAAAACCTGTACTATCACCATTTGAATTGTAACGCATCAAGGCGTTGTTATTCTTAACTACATACAAATTTCCCAATGGATCTGTGGTGAAATAACTCGATTCAATTGAAAAAGAGTGGGCTAAACTTAAACTTTCTTGAGCTTTTACCATTGTGTAAAAACTTACAAAAAGCATCAACATTACATTCGTTTTCATAGTCCTGTAACGTTGAAAAAAACTATTCTAGTGTGGAATAACTACCAGTACGAATTAAGTTCCAGTCTAAGCCATTGGTTTCACTCATATACAAGCCTTGGTCTGTAGAACAAAACAAATAGTAACGTGAAACATCAGTTCTGTAAACTACGCGTTTACCTTCTACAAAGTTTACTTTAGCGCTCCAAGGCATACCTGCACCAGTTGCAGTAAAGTTTGTCGCATTGACGCGATATAAGCCACCACTATCTAAACCTACATACAATGCTTCGCTTCCATAAGCTTGGTTTGCAAAAAGTAGTTTGCGTTTTTTAGGCAATCCTGGTACTGGAGCCCAATCTAAACCATTGTTTGTACTGTAACGCACACCTGCCGGTCCATTGAAATCAACCGCAAACAATGTATCGTGGGAATGAGATATATACCATCTTGTAGTATCTGTAGGCAGATCATTTACTCCATCTTGTGGTACTTTAACCCAACCTGCACCAACAAATTTTCTGTATTGATTTGCTGAATCAATCATGATGTAAGCAGTGCCATTGTCAAGTTGCGTAATAGAAGTTGGTGTATCTGTTACTAAGGGTGGAGTATCATAACTAGCGGCAGGAACTGGTGTAAATGTTACGCCCAAATCCGAACTTGATTCTAAACCCGTTCTAGAACAAAAATAAACAAGTTTATTGTTTGGGTCTGACTTATCATAAATCATTTGATTTGGCAAATAATACTTGTAAAACAAGTCTTCATAAGGTCTTGCATGATCATTGCTGATTTTAAATGATCGACCTTCATCTTTACTTGTATATAGATTTAGCTTCAAATAAAGCACATTAGAATCTACAACCAAAACTTGTCTTACACAAGAGTTGTCAGTTGGAAATAATGTGTTGAAATACAAGCCTTCATTCGTTTTGTGCAAGGTACCATTGTATCCACCAATGAATAGGACGTAAGGAGTTTTGACTGTAGATGAATTATCAACTTGATTATATTTTTGACAACTACCCAAACTGAGCATTGCACTTAAAGCTAGCAATATTTTGATTCGAATCTTCATGATTGTCTATTAATTGTACAAATTAAAGAAATTTTATGCACATTTACTAAAACTACTCACTTTTTCATTTAGTAAAAAATGCATACATTTACATTAATCTAGACGCTAATATACTAAGAAACGTTAGATTATCATGTAAACTATCTATAAATTATGAAAATATCCTTTCACGGTGCTGCTAGAACTGTCACTGGTTCTAAACACGTCATCCATCTAAAAAACAACAAAAAAGTACTTTTAGATTGTGGATTATTCCAAGGATTGGGCGATGAAACGTTAGAACACAATACCCATTTCGGGTTCGATCCGACCCAAATAACATATGTTATACTTTCGCATGCTCACATAGACCACTCAGGTCTGCTACCCAAATTGGTCAAAGAAGGATTCAACGGACCAATTTATTGTACACCTGCTACTGCAGATTTAGTTCAAGTTTTACTTTTAGACTCTGGATTTATACAAGAGGCAGATGTTGCATTTGTAAACAAACGCAGAGCTGCTCAAGGTTTGCCATATATTAAACCTCTATATACTGTTGCAGATGCCAATAATGTTTTTCCATTGCTTAGAGAGGTTCCATATTGCGAAATCACTCAAATAGATGAGGATATATCATTTCAATACACGGACACAGGGCATATTTTAGGTAGCGCTGCAATCCATGTATCAATCAAAGAAGATGGCAAAGAAACTCGTATTACGTTTAGTGGCGATGTAGGCCGATACCGAGATGTCATATTGCGTTCTCCCGAAGTCTTTCCTCAGGCTGATTATATATTGCTTGAAAGTACCTATGGCAATTCATTGCACGAAGATATAGAAGGCACTGAAGACCTTCTTTTTCAATATATACAAGAAACATGTATTGAAAACAAAGGCAAACTAATTATACCAGCGTTCAGCGTTGGACGAACACAAGAATTACTTTATGCACTGAATAAACTTGAATACCAAGGCCGTCTACCTGATGTACCCTATTATGTAGATAGTCCATTGTCTACCAAAACGACTGAAATAGTTAAACAGCATGCCAACTTGTTCAATGAACATGTGCAAGAATTGATGAAAAAAGACAAATATCCTTTTGATTTCAAAGGGCTTAAATTCATTACTAAAGTTGAAGATTCAAAACATTTAAACACACGCAAAGAGCCAATGGTTATACTTTCAGCCTCAGGCATGGCAGAGGCTGGCCGTATTAAACATCATATTGCAAATGGTATCGAAAATCCACGAAATAGAATCTTAATGACTGGCTATTGCGAACCTCGTTCGCTTGGTGCAAAATTAATGCGTGGAGAAAAACAAGTTAAAATTTTCAGACAAGAATATGACGTCAAAGCAAGTGTAAATGCCATTCGTAGCATGAGTGCACATGGCGATTATGATGATTTATGCCAGTTTTTGGCTTGCCAAAATAAAGACCAAATCAAAACATTGTTTTTAGTCCATGGCGAATACGATGTACAAATAGATTTCCAACACAAATTAAGAAAAAAAGGGTTCAAAGATGTAGAAATTCCACGTCGTCACCAAGTTTTCAGACTAGATTAATTCCTGTTTATTTTCCTGATTTACAGTAAGTTACAAAATGTTATTTTCATTTTGGCACATATTTTGACTATTCCCATTTAGAACAATATTTTAGGAGCTTATGAAAACAAAAGAAACCATTGTAGTCCTTGGCGCTTCAAACAATCCTGCACGAACTAGCTATATGGCTACTCGATTTTTGGATAATAAAGGATTTAATTTAGTTGCAGTTTCAAACAAAAAAGGAAACATTGGAAATCTGATCATTCAAGACGATTCTACCCTCGCCGATATACATCATGTTGACACCATCACAGTATTTCTTAATGCCGAACGCCAAAAGAAATACTACAATTCCATTGTTTCAATGCATCCAAAGCGTATTATATTTAATCCCGGTACTGAAAATCCAGAGTTGGCTAATTTAGCTCATAAGCATAATATCAAAGTCGTTTCGGGTTGTACAATTGCTCTTTTGACCTCTGGAGTATTATAATATTGTCTTAAATTTTATTATTTAAGCCTAAACAATAGGTCATTCGGCAATTCCCTTTATTTTTGCTAAAATTATTTACGTGAAACTGAAACATGTCATTGGCGTTGTGCTAGCCGTATTGAGTTTAGATATCTTTTCAAAAGTCTATATTAAAACCCATTTTTATCATGGTGAAGAAATAAATGTAATTGGCAATTGGTTCAAATTACATTTCATCGAAAATGAAGGCATGGCCTTTGGAATGACCTTTGGAGAACATTATGGCAAACTATTCTTAACACTATTCCGTTTAATTGCAGTGGCTTGGGGTTTTTATTTTATTCAAAATACCTTAATTAAACAACGTTATTCAAACGGCTTGATATTTTGCGGAGCCCTTATCCTTGCAGGTGCTTTGGGCAATTCTGTTGACAGTGTTTTCTTTGGAAAAATATTTACAGAAAGTAGTTGGTACCATGTTGCACGTTTTGTGCCTTGGGGGCAAGGTTATGGCGAACTTTTTCATGGCAAAGTCGTAGATATGTTGTATTTTCCTGTATTGAAAGGAACCTATCCGAGTTGGTTTCCTGTATGGGGTGGCGAATCCTTTGAATTTTTTAGACCTGTATTCAACATAGCAGATACTGCAATTTCGACCGGGGTAATCAGTATTTTTGTTTTTCAAAAAAGACTATTGCACAATCATATCGAACAAAAAGTAATACCCGTAGTTGAGCAAACTACCGAACAAGCCTAAACGCTGAAGTCAAGCTAACAATTCCTTTTCTCTTGAACATTCAGTTATGAAAAAAGCATTCCTTTTCATTTTCATTTTTTTTGCTTTAAAAAGTAGTGCGCAAACTTTTTTCCCAGCAAAAAAATACCCTGCCACTTCGTTTCGAAACCCACTCGATACTGCAATTATGTTGGTTGGTAATTTCGGTGAATGCCGTCCAAATCATTTCCATTCTGGCATAGACATACGCACCTACGGCAAAGAAAACTTGACTGTACGTGCTATTGAAGATGGCTTTATATCACGCATCAAAATTGAACCTGGCGGATTTGGCAATGCCATTTATGTGACACATTTCAACGGTTATACATCGCTGTATGCCCACCTCAATTCGTTTTATCCTGCACTTGAAAACTTTGTGCGCAGCAAACAATATGCCACCAAAAGTTGGAAGCAAGATTTACATATTGCACCGCATGAATTTCCTGTACGTAAAGGTCAATTTATAGCAAAAAGTGGCAATACTGGCTCCTCTCAAGGACCACATTTACACATGGAAATTAGAGATACAAAAACTGATGCTCCATTAAATGGATTGCTATTTTACGAATCTATTAAAGACACAAAACCACCTTACATCAAACAATTGGCCGTATATGATGGAACCACTAGTATTTACGAGCAAAAACCACAACTTTATACCGTAAAAAAAGAGGGTAACAGTTTCAAACTTTTAAACGAAAAGATCACAATACAATCATCGAAAGCTTATTTAGGTATACAAGGCGATGATTATATGGCCATTGCGACTGGCACATTGGGCATTTTTGAAACACGTGTTTTCGTTGATGAAAAACCTTTTTTTGCATGGCAAATGGACAATATCAGCTATGATGTAACGCGCTATATGAATGCCATTGCCGACTATAAAACCAAAAAAAATGGCGGTCCATGGATTCAACTTTGCCGAAAATTGCCTAACGACAAACTAGCTGTTTATAAAACCTTTACTGAAAGCAATGGCGTGATCGATCTCAGCGATGGTCAAGCAAAAAAAATTAGAATAGAAGTCTATGATACCAAGTACAATAAAACAAGTTTAGAATTTATTTTGCAAGGCACAAATTCCTCAATTCCTTTAACATGCAATACCCCATTCAAGCAAGGCCAAACAAATATGTTTAAGAATAAAGATATTGAATTTACACTGCCTGAATCCTGTTTGTATGATGATATATGTTTTGCTACTTCCACCAAACCAACCAATTTGCCTTACTCGAACACTTATCAAGTGCATTATCCTTATGTACCAATTCATACATATTTCGATTTGGGTCTTACGCCCAAAACTACAATTCCAGTTGCATTAAAAAACAATGTTGCAATAGTCCGTTTACCTTCACTAAACGAAACTGGCACAAAAGGGAAAGCTGCAAAATTAGTCAATGGGCAAGTCGTGGTTTCGGTACGAGATTTTGGAGAATACCAAATACGAATTGATCAAAAACCACCAGTCATAACATCGACTATAAAAAATGGTGATATTGTAACAAAACAGAAGCGTATTAATTTTGTCATCAAAGAAGAAACTACATCAGTAGAACATGTAGAAGCAACAATTGATGGACAATGGATTCGTATAGTTCAAAAAGGAAACAATTACTATTACGAAATGGATGATTATTTCCCAAAAGGTTCACATCAGTTTAAGCTTACAGCACGTGACGAAAATGGAAATACTTCAACTCAAATCTATACACTAACACGATAAGCATGACAGAATTAAAAGCAGGCGACAAAGCTCCAGCCATTTCGCTCAAAAACCAAGAAGGAAAGAAAGTATCATTAAAAGAATTTAAAGGCAAAAAGGTAGTACTTTTTTTCTACCCAAAAGACATGACACCAACTTGTACTGTAGAAGCTTGTAACCTCAGAGACAATTATAGTCTTTTACAAAAGCAAGGTATAGAAGTCATAGGCATTAGTCCAGATGACGAAACATCTCATCTTAAATTTGCAGACAAACACGAACTTCCTTTCACCCTTTTGGCAGACCCAACGCATAAAACCTTGAATGACTATGGAGTTTGGGGCGAAAAAAGTATGTATGGCAAAAAATATATGGGTGTATTGCGAACAACAGTTTTAATCAATGAGGATGGCAAAATCCACGACATGATTAGAAAAGTTGAATCTAAAAACCATACAGCTCAAATACTTAAAATTTGGAAATAAGCATTGCACAAAATCAACATTAAAGAAAATTCTTTTATCGCTTATTTAGCTTCTCAAAAGCTTAAGACTAGCACTTGTGCCATTGTAATCGGAAAAACTATTTATTTGCATAATTGTAGCAGGTCAAACTTTTTATCAAATTTAGTTTGGTTGAGACACGAATTAAAACATGTCGAACAATACCAACAACATGGTTTACTTATTTTTATAGTAAAATATATAGCTTATTCCATTCGACATGGTTACGAAAACAACCCATTCGAAATCGAAGCACGACTTGCAGAACATGATGAAATTTTAACCACGAAATACGCCTTTAAAAATTAATCGTTTGAATTTATAAAATAAACTAAATTTACATCATCAAATGGTACAACAAATTACAGAAGGTATAAGCATTACTGTAGAAACATTTTACAATAGAGATCAATCAAATCCATTGTTGAATGAATATACTTTTGCCTATCGTGTATCTATCGAGAACAATTCTAATTTTCCAGTCAAATTACTTCGTCGTCATTGGCATATTTTTGATAGCAATGGTTCGCATCGCGAGGTTGATGGAGAAGGCGTAGTAGGACAACAGCCTATTTTAGAGCCACAAGAATCTTTTCAATACATTTCGGGAGGAAGCATTCGTACAGATATTGGAAAAATGAATGGCACTTATCAAATGGAAAATATGTTAAATAAAAAATTGTTTACTGTACATATTCCATCCTTCGATTTGATAGCACCATACAAAATGAACTAGTTGCTTTTCAGCCTTTTAGAGACTTTAACGAATAAAAGTGAGTTTTTTATTTTTTCTAACATACATTTTAATAGCTTTGCTTAGCATTTGAGCTACAAATTCTTTTATGAAGAGAAGTATAAAACTATTGTGGATAGGATTGATTGTAAGCGTTTTAGCGTTCAATATCCTTATTGTATTAATTAACGCGGGATGGCTGGGCTATATGCCTAAAATGGAAGAACTCGAAAATCCAAAATCCGCAGCTGCTTCTGAAATATTTGCAAACGATGGTACCAAAATTGGTCAATATTATTTGGAAAACCGCGATCCTGTAAGCTATAGTCAAATTTCGCCAAAGGTATTTGATGCCTTAATAGCAACGGAAGATGAACGTTTTTACGAACACAGTGGCGTAGATGCCGAAGCGATTGGTCGTGCATTGTTTGGCGTCATTACCTTTAGCCCAAGAGGTGGTGCATCGACTATTACTCAACAATTGGCCAAACATTTACTTGATCAAGGTTCCAAAAATTTACTTGAACGTTTAATTGAAAAACTTAAAGAGCAAATCGTTGCTGTAAAACTTGAAAAAAATTTAACAAAACCTGAAATACTTACCTTGTATTTAAATTCTGTACCTTGGGGTTACAATTCATTTGGTATAAAAAGTGCGGCTAAAACTTATTTCAACAAACATCCAAAAGATTTAAATACCGAAGAAGCAGCTTTGCTAGTGGGTATGCTCAAAGGCTCTTCAATGTACAACCCTATTCGACACGAAGAGCGTGCTTTTAATCGTAGAAATACAGTGTTGGATCAGATGGTTAAAAACTTTAAAATTTCTGCAGAAGAAGCTCAACAATTGAAAGATCAACCTATTAAACTTGATTTTTCGCCTACAATGGATTCTCAACACGAAGGCGTAGCACCTTACTTCAGACAAGTAGTGGAACAAGATGTGAAAGCTTGGTGCAAAACCAAAGGTTTGAACTTATACAAAGATGGCTTGAAAATTTATACAACTATTGACACCCTAATGCAAAGCTATGCTGAAGAATCAGTTGTAAAAGTAATGCAAGGTAAATACAGAGCTGTTGGAGCAAAACGTTGGGCTAATCACAATAAGACATTAATGCGAGCAGTACGCGAATCGGAACGATATAAAATGATGAAAAGTGAAGGTATCGACGAAAAAGCTATTATGGAGAATTTTAATGTTAAGACAAAAATGAAAGTCTTTTCGTGGAATGCCAAAAGAGAAAAAGACACTACCATGACACCAATGGATAGTATCAAATACATGAAAAGCTTTGTACAAACTGGCTTCATGGTGATGGACCCAACGAGCGGTGAAGTGAAAGCTTGGGTAGGTGGTATCAACCATAAATATTTTCAATACGACCATATCAATATCAATACCAAACGTCAAGTAGGATCAACGATTAAACCTTTATTGTATTGTTTGGCTGTAGATAATGGATATTCACCATGTCAATCTATCTCATTGAATCCAGTTATGTTTCCTGGTCACGGTTGGTATGGACCTGATAAAAGTCGCGGGGCAATGCCTATGAAATCTGCCTTGGCATATTCAAAAAACAATGCTACTGTCAATATCTTAAAATTAGTTGGAATCAATTCCTTTGTTGATTTTGTCAAAAAACTTGGCATAGTTTCCAAAGTCAATGCATATCCTTCGGTATGTTTGGGCGCAGATGATATTTCTGTCATAGAAATGCTTCGCGCATATACCATGTTTCCAAATTATGGTATCAATACCAAACCGACTTATATCACACGCATTGAAGATCGCAATGGCAATGTACTTGAAACTTTTGTACCAGAACGTAAAGAAGTCATCAATGAAATTACTGCTTACAAAATGATACGTATGATGATGGGAACTGTTTTAATCGGAACTGGTAAACGCTTGAAACCTGTTTGGGGTATCAAAGGCGAATGCGCTGGCAAAACTGGTACAACCAATAGTGAAGCAGATGCTTGGTTTATTGGTTATACACCTCAACTTTTAGCTGGTGCTTGGGTTGGATGTGACGATCGATTTGTGGGCGAAGGACTTGGTGAAGGCTCTCGAGCAGCAATGCCAATTTGGGGCGAATTTTTCAAAAGAATGCAGGCCAACGAAAAACTCAATTACAACGAAATAGATAAATTCGAAAAACCATTATCAATGGGCGATATGGACGAGTGCGATACTGAAGACCAAATCAGTTTACAACGGGCTGAAGCTGTCATGAATGTTTCTCGTGGTGTAGAGGAGGAGGAAGTATCCGAAAAAAATCCTTTCGACAATAGTGACAAAGGAACTTCAGAACGCGATTATGAATAAATTAATCCTTGCTTTCAGTAGTTTAATTATATTCATTTCATGTACAAATAATGTAGTTAGTCAATCCAAACTTTTTTGTGGCACGCTAAACAAAAGCACTCAATCAGGTGAACAATTAACCTACAAAGTATACTACACTTTAGCAGGTGCATACTTGGGTGCAGGAGAAGCTATTTTTACAAATAAACTTGATATTTTTCAACAAAAACCTGTATGGCATATTACTAGTATAGGCAGAACATTCAAATCTTACGATTGGTTTTTTAAAGTTCGTGATACCTATGAATCTTATATTGATACCACAACAATGTTACCCCGAAAATTTTTACGCAATATCAATGAAGGTGGAAATAGAGTTTTTAATCAAGTTCTTTTTCAGCACAATCAAAAAAATGCTGTATCTACAAATGGAGTTTTTAAAATTCCCGAATGTGTGCAAGATGTTTTGTCAGTCATTTATTATGCACGCAACATCGATTTTAATCAATATAAACCTGGCGATAAAATACCAATTTCATTATATTTAGACGATCAAGTACATGAACTTTATATTCGATATTTGGGTAAGGAAAAATTGACAACAAAATATGGCACTTATAATACTATAAAATTTCGACCTTTACTGATTGAAGGCACTATTTTTAAAGGTGGTGAAAAAATGGAAGTTTGGGTTACAGACGATTTAAACAAGTTGCCTATCTATATAGTTACTCCAATTTTGGTAGGTAGCATCAAAGTATATTTGACTAACTCTAAAAATTTACGCAATAAGTCGACTGCAATCCTTCAGACTATAAAATCCGATTAATTGATTTTTTGAACCAACACACTTGCATGTGCAACAATACCTTCTTCGCGCCCTACGAAACCTAGTTTTTCTGTAGTGGTGGCTTTAATCGAAATCAAATCGGTATCAATATTCAAACATGCTGCTATAGCTTCCTGCATTTGTGCAATATGTGGTTTTATTTTGGGCAGTTCAAGACAAACTGTACTATCAATATTGATAATTTTATATCCTTTAGATTGAATAACTTCATTGCTTTTGCTAAGCAATATTTTGCTATCAATATTTTTAAATGTTGCATCGGTATCAGGAAAATGCGTTCCAATATCACCTGCATTTACAGCACCCAACATGGCATCGCAAATAGCATGCAACAATACATCTGCATCCGAGTGGCCTAAAGCACCTTTGGTATGTGGTATAAGTATGCCACCCAACCAAAACTCACGGCATTCTACTAGTTGATGGTAGTCGATACCATATCCTATTCTGATCATATTATCTGAATTGCACAAAAAAAGCTATTGTAAAAATAGCTTTTCTTATTTGTTATAACTTGTAAACTTTATTTTTTTTCTTTTCGATCGTCTTTAGATTTCGATTTTTTATCATCGTCATCATCATTTTTACTTCCAAATACAACTTTACTTAAATCGTCGAAATCAAATACCATTGAGAATCGTAATGTATTTGATAATGGATTACGGTTGATCCCAGAACCTGAAGGAACAAGATACGCAAAATTTAATCCAAACATGCTATACTTAACACCTACACCTACAGTAAGAAATCTACGATCTCCTTTGTATTTGCTTTCATAAAAATAGCCTGCACGTGCAAAAAATTGATTTTGGTAAGAATATTCAGCGCCAATGCTCATCATCACTTCTTTCATTTCTTCACTCATGCCACCAGGTGCATCACCAAAGGATCCGAATACACCACTCATTAAACTTTTGTTGAATGGATAGGTTTGTGTAATAACACCATTGGTATCTTCAACTAACTGTGGTGATGGTACAAGTAATTTATTCAAATCCAACGCCAATGTCAATTTATTAAATTCATCAATATTGTAATTGTAAGCAACACCTAAACCCAAGTTAGTTGGGATAAAATCTTTACGATCATTGGTATACGAAATTTTAGAACCTAAATTTGTTACAGCTAAACCAGCATTAATCGATGATGCTTGTCCTGTTTCATCATTCATTTTCAATTCTTTGGTATAAAACATACCAAAATCTACGGCAAAAGAATTACCCGGTTTGAAGGTTACACCTCCAGAATTTCCGGCACCATTGATGATGTTCGAATGGATGTATTTGCCACTCAAACCAATTGATAAATTATCAGACAGTTTACGAGAATAACCTAAATCAAACGAAAACTCTCGTGGTTTTCCCGTACCAGCTGGCTGTGCGTCTATAGAGGTATAGTCTATATCACCCAACGAAAAATAACGCATACTTAAACTAATTGCTTGGTTTTTGTTGTCTTTTTCACCAAATTTAGCATAAGCGGATCCATAGAACAAGAAAATATCAGGAACTAAATATTTAAGCCATGGCGTATATGTAATAGAAACACCAGCTTCTTTTTCCGACATTGCTAGTTTGGAAACATTCCAAAATTGGGCATTGGCATCTGGACTCAATGCGATACCGACATCACCCATTGCACCTGAACGTGCATCTGGACTAATACGCATAAAAGGGACTGCAGTAGTTATTGTGTTGTATTGTTGATCTGAACCACTAAGGCTAGTCTGACCAATTGAATTTAGGCTTGCAACACTTAATGCAAGCGCTAAGGATAACTGAATTTTCTTTATTGACATTATGTTTTAATTAGAAGTAGAGGTATTCTCTATAAGCGTATTTGTGTTTAGGTTAAAAAAACGATGCAAAGATAGTATAAAAATTGTTTTTTAGTGCATTAAAATAATTTTTTGTAATTTGCTATCCGAAAAACCACCAGCTGATTTGACCGACAGTTTGTACAGATAAACTCCATTGCCAAGTTTGTCGCCATACTCGTCTTTACCATCCCATTCTATATCATTGACACGCGTACCCGGTGTATTTACCATGGTTTTTATCGATTTGACTATTTTCCCACTGATTGAAAAAATCGAGATGGACACATATAAATTTTCGTTTGGCATATTATGCTCAAACATAAACTGTGTTCGAGTTGAAAAAGGGTTTGGGTAATTATAAACATGAGCCAAATTTCCTTCTCCTGCACTGACGACTACAAAATCTAGTTTCACCTCAGATGAGTTGTTATACACATCCCACGCTTTAATCGTAAATGAATGCTGACCTTCAGCTAAATTATTGACAGGAAAACGGACCTTGCCTGACCTATAATCATCTAATTCAGCTTCAAAAAAACTATTTAAAACATAAGTATTTTGTGTGTTTCCGTCCAAAACCGCAGTAATGTCGTGTCCTATAGAATTGCCGGTATAATTAATGCCATTGTCATCGGACAGTTTAATGAGTAAAGTAGAATTCGGTTTTGTAATCCCGCCATTGACAAATTTTTCATCATTCATGTAAGGTTTTATCACAGGTCCAACATTATCAGATGCTGCGTTGGTCGCACTTCCACCTATAAAAACCTTTTTGTCATAGCCAGTCGCATCTTCGTTTTCATTGTTGGCATAATAGCTTATTTTGCCCAAATCTATGGCATAGTTGATATCCTTTGGCACAACAAACGTAAAGGTAAATTTACCATTTTTCACTGTTGCTTTCCCTTTGTAAATGGCATTATTTTGAACCAAATATTCTTTTTTAGGACTACCTCCATCATTTTGTAAGGTTGTCAATTTTTTTGCTTTATCAAATATTGTTGGATAAACAATTCCATTATAATTAGCTAAGATATTACCATTCTTATCGGCTACATGCCCTGTAATGGTGTATTTACCTAAAGCTTTCAACGTATCGCTAAATAATGCTACAGAAACACCATTGATACTATCTGTAAATACATCATGCTTAGGAAGCGCGAGCGGCAAGCCCGGATCGCCTAGTAAGGCAAATTTTCTAAAATTTGACGCTGTAAATTCGTCGATACTGCTTACATATCGAAGATTTTTAGACAAGCGATATCCATCGCCCAATGCAGGTAATTGACCATCATCCATTGTTGTAAATCCTTCTTTCATGTAGTTCAAATTCATAATTCGATTTTGGTCAGCATATACTAACTGCGTTGTGGTCATCAATGCAATGGCACCTCCATCGGCTTTAGTCAGTAATATTTCGCCTGCGGACACAATAGTCGGATTATCAAAAGGGGCAAAATCGCATGTTGCAGTTATAAATAATGGCAGTTTGTTTAAGTTGGTCAAATAATTTACATCATCCATAGAAAATATACGCTCTTCACACCATCCCAATGGACCACCATGTCCATTGTAATTCATTAAAAAAGTTCCATTGTATAGATTAGCCACTACAGCTTTATTTG
>Ga0247831_1001293_pt1 | contig 48327 bp, 44 predicted proteins | sample LaCruzMarch2015__9_FD_192406 | JGI IMG/M metagenome (GOLD analysis project Ga0247831, IMG submission 192406) | Freshwater microbial communities from meromictic Lake La Cruz, Castile-La Mancha, Spain - LaCruzMarch2015_1m | ecosystem: Environmental > Aquatic > Freshwater > Lake | place: Spain...
ACGTTCAATGTCGGCTTCGCTGATGTTGAGGGTAAGCATGTGGTTTGATTCTTGGTCGACTCAAATCTAACTTTGCTTACCCTTTTTTTATACCTTTTTGCACAAATCCTCACTCCGTGAGGTATAATGTTAGAATACCATTAGTTACCTGGTTTATTATCAAGTTACTTTCTTCTCCTGACACTAAACCTTTTCTTTTTTCTTTTAAAGTATTATTCAGCCGAGACGACTGAAGTATCACCTCGTTTTTCTCTGATATTTTACTGCCTTCGACCTCTGTTATCAAGGTTTCAATGGCTTCGGAAATGTTCCCTTCCGCTATCAAGCTTCTTATTTTTTTATATTTCATTTTTTATTCTTGTTTCTGAGAACAAGTCTCTGCATTGACTAACGACTAAGTAAAACCCGCATTTTGTCTTTTATTTAGACACTAGTTGCGTAAATTTTGGAGATACTGTTATGTTCATTTAAAATGAAATTCACTGCAAAATAATATTTTTCCAATTCCAAATCAACTTCACCTAAAAAAATCATACTCAGCCACCACCTTCGCCACATCCAGCCCCGAAGCCAGCAAATACTTCTTCAACACCTCCAGCTTCTTCCAGTGGCTGCCCGCTACCGGGTTTGGCTACCGATATGGATGTGAATGTCAATTTTGTAGTGGGCCGGAGCCGGGAAGCACTGAAGCGGATTCATCAGCATTTGGATGTGTTTTTTGATGAGAAAGGGATGGATTTTAGGACTCCGGTTTGGTGGGAGGTGGCGAGGGTGCCGTTGATTGAGCAGCTAATTGTCATTTAAATGGTAAATCTAGTCTCACAGCTTCATATTTCGTCCGTAAGATGTTGACAAGGTTTTTTCCTTTTTTAATTGATTCAATATCTGCGTCACTTAAGACAATAATTTTTACATTACTATCTTGAAAAGCCTTTCTTAGCTCTCTCTCAGCAGATTGATTTTTTCCTGTACCCGTAATTCCTTGACGAGTGAATAAGATTCCAAATTGCATTTTTGTAGAAGCTAAAATTCTTGCCAACTTGGCAACAGTGGTAAATGTTACTGCTTTAGTCCAATCTTTACACTCACATATAAAGTATTGTCCTAATTCTACCCTAAAATCAGTTATTGATCCATCAAAGCTACCTACTACATCATAATCAGTGCCTTTGCCGTCTTGTTGAACACGTATGTAAGTTCGGCAACCAGGTAAACATGACAATAGATAAGAGGCCAACCATTCAAGTTTTTCCCCAGTTTTATCTCCAAGTCCTTTTTGTAAGCAATCAACATAGTATGAATTTATAATATACATAGATTGCTCCTCATTCGAAAGTTTTTCACTCATCCAATCATAGCCCAGATGTTGAAGGATATACTCTGGAAAAATATTTAACTCAGAATTTTCACTAAAAACCTCAAAGGCTTTATGAAAATAGTACTCTATTTCCTCATGCCTCATATTGTATTTATATCTCAACCTGAAATAACACCCTTCATTAACCAAGATTTTTCCATGCTGCCCTAAATCTCTTTTTGCATCGTCAATCATAGTTAGCATCATGTATCTTTTTGCTAAAAACCTATACCCTAGCTCGAAGTAACATTCTGAAATCCAAACAAGTGGCATTGCCTTGTGTGCCCACTGTTTTTCTGAGATTTCCCACCTGAGCATCATATTATACAAGCTAAGATACACTTCTATCGCTTCTGAAAACCGCTTTTTATTCCTTAAAGCCAAACCTATTTGCCCCCAAATTAATTGTGTATTGGTGTCCAAAGCCACTTCAGCAGGGGTATGATCTTCTTCTAAAGTTTTTATCAAAAAGAAGACACCATCAACTTTATTAAGAATTTCAGTATATTTTTCCATTCTTATATTTTACATCATTAAGTTAAAGATTCCCCCGCTAGTCCAAATCTTCCCATTAACTGCTCATCATCTTGAAATTTGCGAATCGCCTATCTAAAACTCCTAATGAATCCTCCTTCCATCAAAAGTTTACGTTCCAAAATTCGTTCTACTTCATTGAACTTGAAAATTTTGATGGTTGCCTCTCCAATGATTGTATGGTGATGAATCATGCCTTCTATCAATTCAAAATGGTCAAACCACTGGTCAGTACGAGGATTGAAAAAGCGGATGATGGTTTCGGGGTTGTTCAAAAAAGTACCCAAGTCGGTCCCTTTATTTGAATTGCAGATGCCGCAGCAATAGGCAAGATTATCAAAGTGAGTAATCCCTCCGTGTTTAAGACTGATCACGTGATCAATATGGAAAGTGAATAAGGAAAAGCGTTCTGGCATTAAGCAGTATTCACAACAACCATTAGCTCTTTGAGCGATAGCCTCACGTTGCCGCTTAGAAATGTACTCACTCATTGCGCCATCTGAATCGCAGCGCGTATTTTAACCAAGCGGAAAATATGCTCCAACATAAAATAATGTTCCAACTCGGATGCCTCTTCAGCACTAAGCGTTTGCTCCTTTTTTTTCCATACCAGGTCATCAAAACGATGTTGTGTTTCTTCAGAAGGCCGATAAGCCAATATTTGCACAGGAGCAGATTGTGCTAAAAAAGTGGCCACCTCATCGTATATCTTGATGTTCTCCATGTTTGCGCGTGCATTTTTAGATTCAACTTTTCAAAGTTAGGTCATTTTTTTGATTTATTCAATACCATCTAACAAATTGCTAAAGAAAGGTTTTTGACAAAACAAATCTATTGATTGGTTTGCCGTTTAGTTGATTGAGTATCGTTCTACTGCCAAAGGGCCAATACCCACTAGTCCAAGTCTTCACCGCTAATTCCTTCCTTCGGCATCCGCGCATTTAATCCCCATATTTTCAACACTCAGCGAAAAAAAATCGAGCTTGGTCGGGTAAAGCCTTTTTGCCTGTAACTTCCTTTTCGCCCTTGCACGTCTTTTCGGCATCAATCACCGAAAACAATGTTGTTATGAGCAAGCCGACAAAAACGCTTTTTCTCTCCTTACTTTTCTTGTTGGGGACTATTCAAATGTTGAGTGCCCAGACGCTCCTAAAAGGCCGTGTATTGGATGAACAGCAAAAACCGCTGCCCTATGCCAATGTACTGCTGCTGAAGGCGCAGGATTCTTCCCTGGTCAAAGGTGCAGTCACCGACGATGCAGGCCTTTTTGCCTTTGAAGCCATTGCTGAAGGGCAATACCTGATTTCTGGAAGTATGATCGGGTATGCGCCCCATTTTTCTCAAAACATCCAAATCAAAGCCGGGCAGCCAGATTATCAATTTGGAGACATCCTGATGCAATCCGCCGCGGTAAAATTGGGCGAAGTGACCGTAAAAGGCCAAAAGCCCTTCATCGAATTGCAGCAGGATAAAATGATCGTCAATGTAGACGCCAGCCCAGTTGCAGCCGGCAACAATGCCCTGGAACTGTTGGCCAAAAGCCCCGGAGTGATGGTTGATCACAACAGCACCATTACCCTCAAAGGTCGTTCCGGCGTCATGGTGATGATCAATGGCAAACAAACCTACATGTCGGCGGAAGAAGTGACCCGCCTCCTCGAAAACACCCCCGCCACCAGCATTGAAGCCATCGAAATCATCAGCAATCCTTCCGCTAAATACGACGCTGCTGGAACTTCCGGCATCATCAACATCCGGATGAAAAAGGAAAAGGGCCTGGGCACCAACGGCAACTTGACCCTAGGCGCTGGTTATGGGGAAAACCCACGGGGTAGCGCTGAACTGCGCATGAACAACCGCAGCAAAAAAGTCAATGTTTTTGGCTCTTACGGCAATTTTTACAACAAACGTTTCCAAAACATCGACATCTCCCGCCGTATTCCCTTCGAAAATACCTTTACCGAAATGAATCAATACGAGCGCAAAATCATGTGGTCGGACAACAACCGCATCAATGCCGGAGCAGACTGGTTTTTGAGCCCAAAGACCACCCTTGGCGTGTTGGCCAATGCCTCAATCGGAGAGTGGGTACCTCAATCCAGCGGTCGCAACTTGCTGAGTGGTGCCCTGCCTGGAGATTTCAATGAAGTGCGCAGCGACAATACGGGTGGCGACAAGTGGCGGGATTACACCACCAATGTCAACCTGAAACATGCCTTCGACAACAAGGGCCATGAACTCAGCTTCGACGCCGATTATTCTACAAACAGCGCAGACAAGTTGCAAACCAACACCAACCGTTTTTTCAGCACGGCTGGGCAAGAAGTAGATGTGCCCAATATCGTTCGGACCGATGCTGCGTTACAAGTTGACATCCTGGCTTTTAAAATGGATTATTCCCGTCCATTGGGTGAAAAATCCCGCATTGACGCAGGCTGGAAGAGCAGTTTTGTAGATACGGATAATGATTTGTTGGTAGAGACCTTTACCGAAAACGTATGGCAAAACGATCCTCGCCGCAGCAACCGCTTCATGTACAGCGAAAACATCCATGCGGGCTATCTCAACTTTAGTTCCCAAATCAAAAAGCTGAGCATCCAAATGGGCTTGCGCGGGGAGTTGACCGATGCACTGGGGCAGTCGCCTACATTGTCGGAAAGTTTTACCCGCAATTATTTCAATCTTTTCCCAAGTTTGAGCATTTCGCACCCGCTGGGTAAGGACAATAACCTGAGTTACAACTACAGCCGCCGCATCAACCGGCCTTCTTACGAGGACCTCAATCCCTTTGTCAATTTTATCGACCAGTATACTTTTGGCAAAGGCAATCCTTACCTGAAGCCTGAGTTTACGAACACCCTGGGGTTGAATTTTTCATTGAAAAACAAATACGTCCTCAGCCTGAACTATAGCCATACCACCGACAAAATCACGCAAATTCTGGAGCAAGATGATGCCTTGCGCCAGACTTATCAAACCACCGCTAACCTGAGTACGTTCAAAAACTACAGCGCAACGGTCTCGGCGCCATTTGAATTGGCCAAATGGTGGAATACCCGGGTGAATGTGGTAGGTTACATCAATGACCTTGATTCTCCTTTTAATAATGGTGACATCAATCGGAGCCAGTTCACCGCCCAGTTTATGGCCATGAATACCTTTAGCTTGCCCGCCAAGATCAAGGCTGAAATGACCGTGTTTTACCAAACCAAAATGCTGGAGGGCATTTTCCAGATTGATCCACTGTGGGGCATGGACATTGGTGCTTCCATGCCAATTTGGAAGGGCAAAGGCAACTTGAAGCTAAACCTGAGCGACGTATTTTTTAGTCGCCGACCCCACATCATCGTCAAACAAGGCACGGTGGATGTCGTGGTAGATCCTACCAACGAAAGCCGTCGCTTGAATGCAACTTTGACTTATAAGTTTGGGAAAACGGATGTGAAACCTTCCCGGAGACGGAGTACAGCGACGGAGGATGAGTTGGAACGGGTGTCGCGGCAGTGATTCAGGATCTCTAAATTTTACGCGCTTGAATAGTGTCAATAATGGCTAGCGCAGGAAATTAATCCAGCAAACGGGTAGTTTCTGTTTCTAAATTTCTGGATCAGAAATAATCTGCGGAAATGGATGCTCCATGTGGCGTGATTTTGTCTCCTAGTATTTACGAGCGTTCATGAATTTACCGCCCAATGACATCTAGCATCTTATAACCCTTCGTTTCAACGAGGGGGAGTAAGGATCAACGGGGAATTTCATCTGTCATCTTTCCAGAGCGCACATCAAGCCAAATAAATCAAGGATGCGCCCTCTGGAAAGATGATAGATGTGAGGGGAGGTGATGCCTGGCCACCCGTTGAAACGGGCGGTTACAAGATGATAGATGAGATTTTATTTCAGTATTTGATGCTGATCTTGCGTTTCAAACTTCAGCGCTTTATTCCTCTGGAGCTTGAAACGCAATCAGTTCATTTGTAGTAATTAGCCGATTAAATCCTTGCTTTTCAAGCCCGTTTATCAATTGGTTGTCTCCAGTCCAAAGTTTTGCATCCAGGTATTCAGCCAAGACCACAAAAGCAATGTCATTCATATCCGTATCACGAACCAGAGGAATAGCTTGATGCCAATAATCAAAAGGAATTTGTTCCTCGGAAATGAAATGAATGCAACTGAAGATTTCGTCCCGAATGTCTTCAAAAGTGGACTCATCCAAATGCTTTGCCAAGGTGATTAATTTGCTTCTGTGTCGCTTGATTTCTTCCCTTAACAGGTTAGGAGCGTAGAAATTGAAGTGACGTTGCCCATAAATTAAAACCTGGCCAATGGTTGCAGTGGGATTGAGCATGGCACTAAATACAAGGTTGGTATCCACTACGATCTTCATGACTCTCTCAAAAATCGATGTTTATTTTCCTCCCACCATTGTTTGTTCACCTCTCTGGCCAATTGGTCTATGTCCTCTTGTTTGGCCTCACTTTGAGCCACATTTTCCCGATAGCGAATGAAACGCAACATCAATTCCAGGTCTTCCCAGTTGATGTTGCCGGGAAGCCTAATGATTACTTCTGTAGCTGTTCTTTCTAGAACCATTGTCTGAATTTTCCCTTCAATTTAAGGATTAAAATGATTAATTCAAACAGAGAGAATAACATTTAAATTAACCGTAAAATAAAAAAGGTTTATTTACAGGAGCTTGCCTGCAAATAAACCTTTTAAGTGATCCCGTCAGGATTCGAACCTGAGACCTACTGATTAGCTTACCCCTACGGTTTTCACCGCGAACCATTGCTGGTTTTTGTGGTCTGGACTATCTCTTCGCCATTTCAGGCGTGCCGCGTATAGTCTCTACGGAACTTTCCGAAAATCTTCTACAAAATGAATTCCTTCACCTTGATTATTTCGCGGAGTACTTACCCTCAAACTGATAGATCTGTCGAATTTTTTAGGATCAAAATAATAACATTGATCCGTTTCTGGACAATAAACAGCAAAAACGTCTACATGATCTTTTTCGATTGGTTTAATTACCACACCATTGGTATTGCAATAGCTATTTCTAAAAGGAATTTCTAATGCACCTCGTGAATTCAATGTTCTGAATTTTACTTGGATGCGTTTAAATATCCCTTCTCGATAAGCAACCAAATCGAAAGGAGCATGCTCAGTTTCTGGGTTCAAAATCAAGAAACCCTGTTCAAACAAATCAAGTTTGACCTTCAATACTCCCAAATCTCCTTTATTCTTTGTATGATGCGTAAACATGAATACAAAATACAAAAAAGATTTGAAATTTCCTCGGGATTGCCATATTTGATACAAAAAATATCAAACTTAGGTTTCCCCGATACAGCGGCCTTCACTTTAAGGGTTACTTTTCCCCCTAAAGGCTCCTACTTGTGCAACACACACGCTGAAGTCAGTTGCTCTATCCAGCTGAGCTACGGGACCATTCAAAAAAAACGGCGAATACCTTTTGCATTCGCCCGGCAAATGTAGTGCATTTTTGTTTTGTGCGCAACGTGGGCGTAAAAAAGTACAGAAAATCTCACTTGACTTTTTGGAGAAAGAGATTTAACTTGGAAAACATCAACTTTCCCAATCCGATCACTGTTCATTTTTTTGGGTTTCACTTCAGTTCTTAGACCACGTATCACTGATTTTTTCACACTAAGTATGACGCAAAAAATAACTTCCCGATTTTTTTAGAGGCTTGTGAATAGGAAGCTCACTTGAAATGAACCGTTCGGCTTCCTATTCACAAGCCAAAATCGGGAAGTTAATTTTTCTGCGTTACTAACGCATTGTTGCTATGCTGCGCCGCTACATTTATCCATTGTTTATCCGCAAGCGTTTTTATGCTTCGGTGGTGTTGTTTGGTTTTCTGGCCTTCACGTACGACTTTGTGGAGGTACGCTTAACCGATGCCACCTTGATCAAAAAACTGGAGGAAAATGCTTTTGCGTATGTGCCCAAAGTAACCCATTTTCGGCAATGGGGCCGCGAGATGCGCTATGTAGAGGTAGGCGATGCCCAAAAGCCCTTGATTTTGTTTATCCACGGCGCTCCGGCTTCCTCTTCATTTTGGACGGGCATGCTGCATGACAGCACCTTGCTGGCACATGCCAAGCTCATGGCAGTAGATCGCCCTGGATACGGCTATTCTGGGTACGGCCATCCAGAGATTTCGGTGAAAAAGCAGGCGGCACTCATTGCGGGTATTTTGAGGGAGCAACGTGCGCTCCACCAAAAAATCATTGTGCACGGTTCTTCTTATGGCGGTACGGTGGCCGCGCGTTTGGCGATGGATTATCCCGAGTTGGTGGATGGCTTGTTGTTGCAATCGGCTTCGCTCAAGCCGGGTGCTGAAACGACTTATTGGATCTCCTACCCTACTTCCCACTGGGCTTTGCGCAATTTCATCCCTGGATCTTTCCGCACAGCCAATGCCGAAAAACTTTCGCATCGAGATCAACTGGAAAAAATGCTTCCCGGTTGGCGCAAAATTCGCAGCAAGGTGATTGTGCTGCAAGGCAAAGACGATACCTTGATTTTTCCGGAAAATGCTACTTTTGCCATCGAGCATTTGAGCAACGCTGCTTCTGCCAGCATCACGATGGTACCGGGTTCCAAGCACGATTTGTTGTGGACCCAGCGGCCATTGTTGATCCACTCCTTGCTTGAGCTTTTGCAATAGGGTCTTAGAATTCCTAAGCCCCAAAAAACAAAAAAATGCCTGACGTAAAGATAGAAGCTTCCTGGAAAGCGGCCTTGGCTGCTGAATTTGAAAAACCATACTTTCAGAACCTGACCGACTTTTTGAAAAAAGAAAAAGCGGCTGGCAAGGTCATTTTTCCGCCCGGGCCACTCATTTTCAATGCCTTTGAACTCACCCCACTGGACAAGGTCAAGGTGGTGATTTTGGGGCAAGATCCTTACCACAATCCGGGCGAGGCAATGGGGCTGTCGTTTTCAGTGCCCAAGGGCGTGAAGGTTCCGCCTTCGCTGCAAAACATCTACAAAGAGCTGCTCAGCGATTTGCAAATCCCCAATCCAGGTCACGGCGATTTGAGCGACTGGGCGCGTCAAGGGGTGTTTTTACTCAACGCCATGCTGACGGTAGAGAAAAACCGGGCTGGCGCGCATCAAAATACGGGTTGGCAACATTTCACGGATGCGGTGATTCGCACCTTATCCGCCGAGCGGGAGCATTTGGTGTTTATGCTCTGGGGGAATTTTGCCAAAAAGAAAGCGGCGCTGATTGATGGCAGCAAACACCTGATTTTGGAGGCGGCTCACCCTTCGCCATTGGCGGGTGGCGCGTTTTTCAATTGTAAGCATTTTTCGAAAGCAAATGTGTATTTGCAAGGGAATGGGATGGGGGAGATAAACTGGGATCTTTCGGTCGTTGATCAGGCGTAACCCAATGTGAGTTCCGAGTTTAATTCTTAAGTAATTCAGGGTTGGACAGAATTAATAAAGACTTAAGGATTGACTCACAGCACGTGTTTTAACCGCAGAGTAACGGAGTTGACGCAGAGTTTCGCGGAGTTTTTTAGTACTCAGGAGTTTGCCACCTACGGTGGTTGGAGACCGTACTCCAGAAGGATTTTACGAAAATCAAGCGTATTGCGGATACTTGATTTAGAGCAAAGAATAAGTCTTCAATAAGGGCGAACTTCGTGGCCTCTCCTCACCGAAGGTGCCCTAAAAAAACTCCGCGAAACTCTGCGTCAACTCCCTTACTCTGCGGTTAAATTACCTAATGTGAGTTAGCAACCAATCTTGAACATGTGCTATTTCCCGTCTTGGCCGTGGGACGAGAAGTAACCCAAAAAATCAAATATCCATAAGGTTCCCAAAGCAAATCACCCAAAATTGCACTACCCATTTGGACATTGGACATTGATTATTGGATATTGGATATTGAATATTGGTTATTGAACCCTAAAAATCTCTTCCACAATCTCGTCTCGCTTCCCTCTGCTGATCGGGATTTTCACGGTTCCGACTTCCAGCATATTGCCATCCAGGGCGCCAACTTTGTTGTGGGCTACGATGTAGGATTTGTGTACGCGGCTGAATTGCGGTGTGGGCAGTTGTTCTTCCAGGTTGCGCAGGCTTTCGAGGGTGACGTACTTGCGGTTGCCGGTGCAGACGAAGCGCACGTATTCTTTGAGTCCTTCGATGTACAGGATGTCGTCCAGGGCGACTTTGACCAATTTGCCATCTACTTTCAGAGAAAGAAAATTGACATCTGCAGAAGGGCTGCTTGGTGCTTGTCGGGCATTCAAGAGTTGCCTGGCTTTTTGTACGGCCTGCAAAAAACGCTCAAAAGGGAAGGGCTTGAGCAAGTAATCCACCACGTTCAAGTTGAAAGCCTCGATGGCGTATTCGGCGTAGGCGGTGGTAAACACCACTAGTGGCGGATTGGGAAGGGTTTTGATCAGGTTGTTGCCACTCAGGATGGGCATCTGGATATCGAGAAAAAGCAAATCGATCGGTTCGTTTTGGAGCCGCTCCAATGCCTTCATGGGCAGTTTTTCCTTGCCGACTAATTCCAGCTCAGGCACTTGCTGGGCATAGGCTTCGAGAAGATTGAGGGCGAGGTATTCGTCGTCGACGAGGAGAGTGCGGATCATTTTTTCAGGGTTTTATCGATAAACTCACTTCAAAAGTTTCGGGGGTATCCTGTACTGCAAACTGATGCCTATTGGGATACAACAATTCCAGGCGTTGGCGCAGGTTTTCCAAACCGACCCCGCCTACTTTGTCTTTTTGGCGATCCTGGTCATTTTTGGTATTGGCCGTGCGGAAATGCAGCCAATCCTTTTCGATGGTTAATTCCAGCCGAATATACGCTTTTTCGTTGGTATCAAAATCAGCGTGTTTGCAGCAGTTTTCCACCAGGGGAATCAGCATCATGGGTTCAAGGCGCACTCCTTCGATGGGGCCACTGATTTGGAAAGTGATGTCGAGCGGGTCTTCGCTGCGCATTTTGAACAGTTGCAGGTATTGTTCGATGTGGTCGATCTCGGTTTCGAGCGGAATTTGATCGGCTTGGGAATCATACACCACGTAGCGCAGGAGCTTGGAGAGCTGCATCACCCGATCTGCCGTTTGTGGCGAACGAACCACGGCCAAGGAGTAGATGTTGTGGAGGGTGTTGAACAAAAAATGAGGGTTGATTTGCGCCCGCAAAAACTGCAATTGTGCCTCGTTTTGTTTGTTGATGATGGCCGCGTTTTGCTGTTCGTGCCGAAATCGAATTTCCAGAATTTGATAAAAAGTGCTGATCAGCAAAGTGAGGATATTGGTCAGGATGGCCCCGGCCCACCATTTGTTGCCTTGTGCCAGCACTACTGCGTCGGGTTTAATTTCCGGAAACAACTGGTTCAGGTTGACCCTAAATGCGGCGATGCCGACAATCAACAAGGTTGACCACAGCAAAAACTGGCCGTAGTGGTTCTTTTCAAAATAGCGCTCTACCAGCCACAGGTTGGCGTAAAAGAGGAGTGCCATGGGGAGCAAATTGCCCAGTCCCCTCAGAATGCTCATGCTCATCGCGCCATACAAGGGTTGAAAAAACCAGGCATAAGCCAGAATCAAGACCACCCAAACACCAATGTGAAAGGCGATTTTGAGGCGCTGGTTGTTCAAAAAATGCGTATTCGTTGTCATTGCTTGAATGTATGCATCCAAAGCTACATAAAGGTGCGCGCAAATCGGCGCATTTTCAACCAACGGTCAAAATTCTTCAACGAACCCATCTATTCCGTATCGAACCAACCAACTCATAACTCATAACTCATAACTCATAACTCCTCAAAATCTTCCATTCATTGAAGTTTTACGACCACTCGTTGAATGTTTTTGCACTGGGGCACAAAGCCCTGTTTCTTTGTCCCATCAAACAAACGCAATGACATTCATTCATTTAAAAAAACAAACCATGACATCCAAGAATTTGCTTTATGCCTTTGTACTGTTGATTGCTGCAAGCATGAGTACCAGTTGTGAAAAAGCCCAGGAGGACCAAATCAGCACCGAATTGGACGCGGTTACGGCCGGAATCATTTCGGAGTTGGCAGGAGCAGCAACTCAGGACATCGCTAAAATGGGCAGCGTTTCTGCTCAAAGTCAACTGCTCAGTACGGGAGTATGTGGCGCAACCCAGGATACGACCATTGCCAACAGTTTTACGCAGGGCAATGCCAGTAAAAGTGGAAGCCTTACCCTGGCCTGGACGCTCAACTGCAACCAGGTAAAGGTGCCAACTTCGCTCAGCGTTAAAGCCACTGGAACGGGGAGCCTCGACAGCAAGATCCTCAGCTCGAGCAGCAACAGCACAGGTAATTTCAGCATTAGCGGCTTGGCCAAATCCGCCACTGTATACAGCATCGACGGCACTTTGCAGCAGATCGCTCAGCCTGTATCCAAAATCCGCAACGAAACCCATTTTTATTCCCAAATCGATGCCAAAGTGAGCAAAGTGACCGTCAGCAAAGACAGCAGCCACCAAATCACCAGTGGCACGGTTGCCTTCACGGTACAAACAGGCCAATTGCGCGAACAAGCCCAACTACTAGTAGAAGGCAGCATCGTTTTCAAAGGCAACAAGCAGGCGACGGCAACCATAAATGGGAAAACGTACGAAATTGATTTGAATTAAGAAAACTGAACAGTGGGTCGTTTAAATTTCTGGGCGACCACTTCAGTTCTCACCAACTAAAGAAATACCATGGATTATCTCATTGAACATTTCGGTCTGTTGCCTGGCTGGTTGCTGGGTTCAATGGCCATTTTAATGCGGTACCTGATTTTTGCAGGTACTGCTTTTTTGATCTTCTACGTGCTTTTCCGGCGGCGATATTTCGGCATAAAAATTCAGCAAATTTCTCCCAAAACCAAGCACATTGTCAATGAGCTGTCGCATTCTATTGCCACAGCATTCATTTGGGGAACGGTTGGATTGGGCATTTATTGGCTGCGCAAAAACGGCTTTACCCACATCTACCTGAATTTGAGTGAATACGGGTTGGCTTATTTGTTCTTTTCTTTTTGGTTCCTGGTATTTTTGCACGACACCTATTTTTACTGGATGCACCGCATGGTACACCACCCTAAATTATTTCCCATTTTTCACCGGGTTCACCATTTGTCTTTTAACCCTACGCCATTGGCTGCCTTGTCCTTTCATCCCCTGGAGGCCATTCTGGAAATTGGGATTGTACCCCTGATTGTATTGGTGGTGCCTTTTCATCCCCTGGTGTTGTTTTTGTTTGCCACCTGGTCTTTGCTGTTCAACGTAATGGGGCATTTGGGTTACGAGATCGCGCCCAAGGGTTTTGTGGATCATCCGTTTTGGAAATGGTTCAATACACCTACGCACCACAACATGCACCATTCCAAAGTGCAGCACAATTACGGTTTGTATTTCAACATCTGGGATCGCCTGATGGGCACCAACCATCCGGATTACGAAAAAACTTTTCACCAAATCAAAAACCGGGTAACCGAGTAATTCACCCTAAAAAATCATCCCTATGAAAACCCTGATCATCCTGTTGTTGAGCTGTTGCGCCATAAGCATGCACGCTCAAAGTAAAACCGCCAGCCCTTATGGTACTCCACAGGAGCGGGCAAAGCTGCAAACCGAAAAAATGAAGACCACCTTGCCGTTGAAGGAAGACCAGATCAAGCCTATTCATGCCCTCAACCTGAAATACGCGGAGATCATGCAGAAAGAGGTCTTTGATCAAGGTGCTTCGCAATGGACGATGTACACCAAAGGCAGCGAGATCAACAAACGCAAGGAGAAGGAGTTGAAGAAACTGCTCAGTGATGCCCAATTCAAAAACTACGAAAAGATGAAGGCAGAGATGCGCAAACAAATGATGAGCGAGGGCATGCCCAAGAGCCTCGATGATTTCAAATAAGGCAATTCAAGCTTCCTGACTCCAAATCGTACAAGTGCATCAAGGAGAAACCAATTTGGGTTCCTTGATGCACTTTTGTTTTTATAATAAATAAAAAAAATTTAAAAAAAATTTCATATCAACTCGGTTTGGCAAGGCTTTTGGTTAACAATTATGGGTCCCTCCTCCCAATACATTTTTAACCGCAAAAACATATTTATGGTAAGAAGATTAACACTTCTGTTGCCATTGCTCTTGCTATTGCCTTTTGTGTTTTTACAAGCACAATCAGGGCAGATCAAAGCCAGGGTTTTGGTCAAACTCAAGGAAAACACGCCCCCCGCTCAGTTCATGGTTGATTTTGCAACGCACAGTCGGGCAGGAGGGGGAGCATGGCTGGAAAAGTCCTTGAGTATACGCTCGAACGTATACCTGATGATGTACGACTCAACGACCATCAACCCAGACGATTTATTGGGTGAATTGCGCCTGCAGCCAGGGGTAGAAGACGTTGCTTTCGATTATTACGTAGAGAGCCGCAGTGATCCTGACGATCCCAACCTGCAAGAACAGTGGGGTTTGGCAACCATTCAGGCTGAAAAGGCATGGGGAATTACCACTGGAGGAGTTACCGCCAGAGGAGATACCATTGTTGTTGCGGTTTTGGACAGTGGCTTCGACATCAATCATGAAGACCTCGCAGCCAATATCTGGACTAATAAAGGTGAGATACCAAACGACGGCAGAGACAACGACCGCAATGGTTTCGTAGACGATACCCAAGGATGGAACTTTGTGCAAAATTCCAAAAAGCACCAGATTGATCAACATGGTCAGTCAGTTGCCGGAATCATTGGCGCGGTGGGCAACAATGGTATCGGGGTGAGTGGAATCAATTGGAAGATAAAAATCATGGTTTTGGAGGCCCGATTGGTTTCAGAAATCATTTCTGCCTACGAGTACATCATCGAGCAGCGCGACCGCTACAACCGTTCCAATGGCAAGGAAGGGGCTTTTGTAGTGGTCACCAATGCCTCTTTTGGCATCAATCGCGTGTTTTGCAAAGACCAGCCGCTGTGGGGCGCCATGTACGACCGTCTGGGCGAAGTAGGTGTACTGACCGCTGCTGGTGCGGCCAACAATCCATGGGACATCGATGCGGTCGGTGACATGCCCACTACTTGTCCCAGCCAGTACCTGCTTACGGTGCTCAATACCACTGAAGTAGACCAACGCTACGTAGGTTCTGCCTACGGCAAAACCTCGATCGACATGGGTGCGCCGGGACAAAATTCCTTTACCACCAAGCCTTTTGGCACCTATGGCAGCTTCAATGGCAATTCGGCGGCAGCGCCACACCTGGCAGGTTCTATTGCGCTTCTGTACAGTGTGCCGTGCAAGGATTTTTCGCAAAAAACACTCATCGAGCCTTCTGCAAGCGCCTTGCGCGTAAAGGAAGCCTTGCTCAAAGGGGTTGACGAAATCGAAGCGCTGAAAGACATTACGACCACTGGAGGCAGGTTGAACGTTTACCGTAGCCTGGAGCATTTGCGCCAGGATTGTCGCACTGTACCGGAAGACTTCAAGGGAATGTTGATTTACCCCAATCCGGCCAGATCGAGCATTACCCTGACGGTGGATCAACCCGAAAAGAGTCCATTGAGTATTCGGGTACTCAACATGTTGGGACAACCGATTTACAACAAGCAGGTTGAGGTGATGTTCGCCGGTATCCAGCAAGATGTCATCTCTGTTTCTGGCTGGGCAACTGGCACCTACATCATCGAGGTTTCGATGGGGAAGGAACGGAAGATTGGAAGATTGGTGGTGAATTGAGTTGAAAAGCTGAAGCGTTGAAAAGTTCGGTACTGCGTTGTTGTACAACTTCGCATTGCCAAACTTTTCAACAATTCAACTCTAAACTTATTGCTTGGTTCGGTGCGCGATAACCGCCCCGGAATTCACCACAGTAAAAAACCGTTGCTGGTCAATCGGGTAGGATCTTCGGGCATCCCCCGAAATGTTGAAACCACTCTGCGCACTGGATATGGCTTCAAATACACCATGGCCATTGCCTTTCAGCCAAAGTCCCCGCGAGGCATCTTGTCGACCCAAATGGGCCTCGTTGGGATAAAAATTGCCCGTCGCAACTGCATCAAGATTGCCATCTCGATCAAAATCGGCTACCAAAAAACCAAATAATGGGGATTTTTGGGCCATTATGGGCAATGGCTTGAGGGTAAAGATGCCTTTGCCTTGGTTTTCGGCATAACAGCTCCGCAATTCTTTCGCTGCCAACAGGTAAGCATCCGCCTGGTCTTTTTTAGCAAACAAGTCTTCGAATCCAACCTTTCCGTATTCAACATAGCTGGTGTATTTTTTGCGAAACTGCACGATTTGCTGGTTCAAGGCTTCGCGGGGCAAGCTCGGAAAACAATGCCCACGGATAAAATAGCCCATGATTGGATCAATTTGGCCATCCTGATTAAAATCCTTGGCGATCATCTTTACCGGTTCTTTCAAAGAAGCCCGGTAATTGGTATTCAAGCCTTCATTGCCCAACAGTAAATCCAGATCCCCATCGCGATCAAAGTCAGCCGCAGCTAGCGTATTCCACCATCCTTCGGTATCTGGCATATGCCGGAGCTGAAAACGGCCATTCTTGTAATCCAGGATCGTCAAGGGCATCCACTCTCCTACCAGCACCAAATCGGTGTCTTTGTCTTGATCAACATCCAGGGGCAGAGCGTCACAAATCATGCCCAATTTGGCCAGATCAGGCGCAATTTGTTGACTCACATCGGTAAATTTTCCTTTGTCGTTGCGCAAAATATAACTGCTGGCAGGCATGGGGTATGCACCAGGGGTTTGACGGCCACCGATAAAAACATCCAAATCTCCATCCTGGTCATAGTCGAGCGTACGTACGGTTTGACTGCTTACAAACAGTGGCGGAAGTTTATCCGATTGGATGAATTCGGCCTTGCCATTGTTTTCAAAAAGCCTGGGTTGAAATGCAGTGCTACTGCTGAGTAATTTTTCATTGCTTCCCCCCACAATCAGAATATCCTGGTCGCCATCAGAATCGGCATCAAAAAGGGCAATGTCTCCTACTTCCAACTCGGTAGACAAGCTGTTTTTCGAGGTTGCGAATTGTCCATTCTTTTGCTGCAAGTAAACAGTACTTGGGCTGCCCTGGTACGCACCGCCGATGACCACATCACTCAGCTTATCCCCATTCAAATCGCCAACGGCAGCGGCTGGGCCGTTTCTGGACAGCATTTTATGCAGCGCAACAGTCTGATTAAAGTCGATAAAACCAGATTCCTGGTGCTGATAGGGAATCAAATTGGCCAGAGGTTCAAAGGTTTTAGGAGCTGTTTTAGCTTTTGAGGGGCTGCTTTGGGCATCCTTAAAATCGAAAACGATGGTTTGATTTGCGTTGACCTGGTATTTTGTCGTGACCAGGTTTTTGCCCCAGTTTACCTGGATGGAGTCGATTAAAGGTTCCTTATCCAAGCCAACAAAAATGCCCGATTCCATGGAAGACAGATACCCTCGGATCGGAAAATTTTCTACGACCTGGGCATGGCCCTTTGACCAGATGGTTGCCTTGGCGCCAATTCCGTCGCGGTTGGCAGCAGCTCCCCGAAAACGGATTTTCAGGTAATTCCGCTGAAGGGTTTCGCGGGTATTGTTTTTGAAAATGGAGGCTTCCGAATCGATGTTGTTGATGACCAAATCCTGATCGCCATCCTGATCTAAATCGGCACAGGCAGCACCATTGGCGTAAGACAGCTCATCCAGTCCCCATTTTTGGGCAACATCTTCAAAAGCAAAATTGGAAGCATTTCGAAAAGCACAATTGCGCAATTGAACATCGGGTACTTTTGCCAATAACTTTTCCCGCATTTCATTTTTACTGGCGTCGTTTCCAAAATAGGTTGAACCCTGGTAATAGTTGATAAAATCCAGATCCGTGATGTTTTTGCGGTATCCTGTGGTGATGAAAATGTCTTTTCGTCCATCGTTGTCCAGATCGTTGAGCAAGGTAGCCCAACTCCAATCGGTTTTTGCTACTCCCGCCAAAAGCCCTATTTCGCTAAAAACCGGCCCATTCTCGTCATTTCCTTCATTGACTTGCAGCATATTGCGCATGTACTGCAATTGATACCCGTATTGCGGGGAGATGCTCAATTCTTTTTTGTCGTAGTCGTGTTTGCCCAGCATTTGTTTTTGGCGGGCATTGTCAGCAGGCAACATGTCCAGTTGGAACAGGTCGATTTTGGTGTCGTTGTTCAGGTCGGCGGCGTCTATCCCCATTCCAAATTGACTGGTATGGGCCATGGCAGATTGGATGGTATTTTTGAAAGTCCCGTCCCCCTGATTGAGGTACAGGATGTCGCTGCTCATGAAGTCATTGGAACAATAAATATCGGGATAGCCGTCTTGATTCAGATCAGAAATAACCAGCCCCAGTCCCAGGCCTTCGAAACGAATCCCGGCCTCGGCGGTTACATCCACAAAAACCGGATGCCCGTCTTTGCCGTTGCCTTCATTGCGCAAGAGTTTGGAAGTGGAGGGGTAAAATCCATTGTTCATTTGGCGGCGCAAGGTGGTCGGGTTTTGCAAATCCGGGGCGGTGTTGAGCAAAAAAGCGTCCAGGTCGCCATCAAGGTCGTAGTCAAAAAAAGCACTTTGGGTGGTAAATCCAGCGAAGTCGAGTCCATAAGTATGGGCAGATTCGACAAAACTGGGGTTGTTGGTTTTTTGATTGATAAACAGCAGGTTACGTGAATTATTTAAACCAGGCCCCTGAGCCACGCTGAGGTAAATGTCGTCCCAGCCATCCTGGTTGATGTCCACAATGGAAACCCCGCTGCACCAGCGATCGGTTTTTACCCCCGCTTTTTCGGTAATGGATTCAAATTGGAAATTGCCCCGATTGAGGTACAGCTCACAACTAACCTGATTGCCGCTAAAAAAAAGGTCGGGCAGGCCATCGTGGTTAAAATCACCAACACCGACACCACCGCCATTGTAAAAATTGGTAAAACTGAAGGCATTTAAGGTAGCATCGGGGCTGAGCTGGTTGTTGAAATGGATATTGGAATGAGCGGAGGTGATTTTTTCAAAAAGCAGATCCTTTTTTTTGCAGCCAATGAGGCTACAAATTACCAGGACAAGCAAGGATAGATTTAAGGTGCGTGCTGACATAGGAAGAATTGATTTTCTAAGCTCCGCAAAAGTAATAAAAATCAATACCCCCCTTCCAAAACGGAAGGAGGGCATTGGTCAACAATGGTTCATTTGCTTATAGTTTATGCTTAGTAGACGCTTAGTAGCCCGGATTTTGATCCGCTGGTTCAATGTTTGGGTTATTGTCAATTTCCGATTGAGGAATGGGCAACAACTCATGTTTGTTGGCTACAAAGAAAGAAATGGGCTCGGTTTTGAGCTTTTTGTGCTTGCGCCAGCGCAGGATATCGAAGTTGCGTACCTGTTCAGCGGCAAGTTCAACAAAACGCTCGTGTTGAATGGCTCTGAGTACTTCGTCTTTGTTGTTGCAGGGGTAATTGGTAGTTGGGTAAGGGGGCATGCCCACCGATGCCCGAGCGCGTACCTGGTTCATCAGGCTGATTGCAGCAGCTGAGTTGCCCGCTTCGTTTTCACACTCTGCCAACATCAGCAGTACATCTGCATACCGCATGATGCGCATGTTGATCCCGCTTTGAGCATATCCATTGTCGAGTTTGTACAGGATTGAATACTTGCGCCAGCTTACTTTTATCGTTTTTCCATCCACTACTGATGTATTGCCCTGTACCTTAGAATCCGTCATGGTGCTGGCGCCATTGTTGAATTTATCACCTTCTTTCCAGTAAGACATATCGTAACGTGGATCATTCTTGGCATCACCCTTGGAAGTACGTTCGTAATCATTCAAAACTTTGTTGGAAGGAATCACGTTGCGCCAGCCAATGGCAGAGTATTCCTGAGTTCGCACTGCTTCCTCCTGAACTGCTGTTCCGTCGCTGTCTCCACCCCAATTGTAAGCTCCACCAGAAGGGGCATAAACAATTTCGAAGATAGATTCTGCGTTGAACTCGCCTTCTTCGTTGGTGAGATCCAGGTAGTTGTCAACAATTTTGTACAGACCAGAGCTCACCACTTTCTGCAATTCAGTTTTGGCACTACTATAGTCACCCAATTGCAAATAGGTACGGCCCAGCAGCGTTTGAGCAGCAGCTTTTGTGGCACGCCCTAGTTCTTTGGCTGGATAGGAAGCAGGCAAATTAGCTTCAGCAGCTTTTAAATCAGCGATCACCAAGTCGTACACTTCTTTTTGGGTGCCACGGGCTTTTGATCCAGTTACTGATTTTACGTATTCAGTATAGACTGGTACGCCGCCCCAAAGGCTTCCCAATTCGTAATAGGCCCAGGCACGCAAAAAGCGGGCTTCTCCGATTACGCGGGCCTTGATCTCAGCGGTAACACTAGTTGGTGTTTTTGCCGCCGCCTCAATGACGATGTTGGCGCGGTGAATCACACGAAACCAGCCCCGCCATACTGAACCTGCAACGCTATTGGCTGGGTCATTGACACCAATCAACAACTGATTGCGTGGAGTTTCCAGTTGTCCACCACCAGTTGCCATTTCATCTCCACGCAAGTCGTGCGTAAAAAACCACTCACGTGAGACCAAACTATTTGATTGGGCAAGGGCATAAACTGAGTTTACACCCGATACAAGTTCTGCATCGTTGTTGAAGAAGGTTTCCAAAGTCACCCCATTGGGGTTCACTTTGTCCAGTGATTCTTCATTGCAGCTTAGCACCAAACCAAGAATCAATATGCTTGTTAAAAAAACTATTTTTTTCATTACAGAACGATTTTTAAGTTATTAAGTTGTTGTCTGCTTTGAGTCGCAGCAACAACACCACAATTTAATTGAAACCCAAATTTACGCCCAACAATACAGTACGTGCTTGTGGATACTGACCATAATCAATACCATTGGTGAGCAATCCATTGAACCTTGAAGCTACTTCAGGGTCGAAACCGGTGTATTTAGTGAAGGTCAAAAGGTTTTGACTTGAAACATACACCCGTACCCTGTTGACCACATTGTTGCTGATTTGTTTGAGCTTTTCGCTAGAGAATGTATAACCAATGCTGATGTTTTTCACCCGCAGATAAGAACCATCCTCCAAGAAACGGTCAGAGGTACGGGTGTTCTGATTAGGGTCGCCACTGACTGCTCTGGGTACATCTGTATCGGTATTTTGAGGTGTCCAGGCATCCAACACATCGGTAGTGGAATTGAACAGGCGCAGCATACCCTGACCAATGACTTTAACGCCATTGTAGACCATGTTGCCTTGAACTCCCTGAATGTAAATGGCGAAATCAAAGTTTTTATAGGTGCCTCCCCAGTTCAACCCATAGGAGAACTTAGGAATGTAGCTTCCCAGGAAAGACCGGTCGCTTGCATCAATTTTACCATCGTTGTTTATATCCTTAAAGCGGATATCGCCAGGTGCAGTATTGGCATTTTGATAAGGAGCGCTATCATTACCCAAGGCATTAGCAGCAGCCACCTCGGCAGCACTTTGGAAAATTCCAGCTACCTGCCAGCCAAAGAACGATTGGATAGATTGACCAGCCTCGGTACGGGTAATGTCAAAACCACCAAAGTCTCCGTTTGAACCTGCATTGATGTTGGCGTTAGCCGTAGCCAAACTCAGGACTTTGTTGCGTACCATATCAAAGGTACCCGTTAACGACCAATTAAAATTAGCGCTTCGGTGGTTGTAGCCCAACGCTAGTTCAAAACCCGTGTTTTGCATGCTACCAACGTTAGCCAACGGGCTAGAAGAATAGCCTACTGACTCGGGGAGTGGCACATTCAATAGCAGGCCATCGGTTTTGCGCTTGTACACTTCAGCACTCAGGTCAAATTTGCCCTCAAACATTGACAAGTCAAGACCGATATTGCTCATGGTGGTTTCTTCCCAACTCAGGTCACTATTGCCCAATCGATTAAAGAACGATCCCAATTGGCCTTGATTTCCAAAAGGATAGATGGTAGCATTGGCAGAAATCAAAGGCTGCCAATCGTAGTCACCAATTGCGTTGTAGCCCGTTTGTCCGATACTAGCGCGAAGCTTCAAAGAAGTAATTGCTGTAATCGATTGCATGAAACTTTCTTCGCTTAAGCGCCAGCCAACAGATACCGATGGGAAAATACCCCATTTACGGCCAGGTGCGAATTTAGAGGAACCGTCGCGACGAATGGAGGCCCCCAACAAATACTTGCCGCCGTAGTCATAAGTTAAACGACCAACGTACGAGATAAGGGAATTCTCAGACAAGGAACTGGTACCGTTGGGGTTGGCGACCCCTTGAATCACCTGAATGTTGTTGTCGGGCCGCTGACCCGTCGCAAACAGTCCTTTAAACTTTGAATTCTGTTGTTCTGCCACTGCGGTTAGATTGACGTTGTGCTCGCCAAAGGCCTTATCAAAAGTCAACTGATTGGTAAGAACAGTTGAAAAGAACTGGTTACGGGTTTCCGATACGTTGGCAACTGGCCGACTGCGGTTGCCATCGTTGTAGATCGGTAAAAAGTCGTTGAATTGGCTGGTTGCATAATCAACGCCCATCGAAAAACGATACCTCAACCAATCGGTGAATTTTACATCGGTGAAAAAAGTACCCAAAAGTTTGACTCCGCGATCTACCCGGTATTGCTGTTCTTGCTCCGCAATGCGCAAGGGGTTTTCAGGGTCAGTGGCATCCAATCCTTGTGCAGTGGTACTGAATCCTCCGAGTTTAGTTGGGTCACGGGTAGGCCAATAGGGGATCATCCGCATGGTGTTCATGATCAAACTTCTGCCACCACCATCGCGTTCTAAACGCCGCTTGTCTGCTGCGATAACCAGCGTTTGGCCAAATGACAGGAATTTTGCCACTTTGTGGTCGGAGTTGATGCGGAAACTTTGACGGGTATAATCCGTAAAAGGCATAATCCCATCCTGGCTAAAGTGTCCCAAAGAAGTGTAGACCCGGGATACATCGTTTCCACCAGAGAGTGACAATTGGTGGTCTTGAATTGGGGCAGTCCGGAACATTTCATCTTGCCAATCAGTCTCTGTTTGTGCGAAGTTAGTACTTGCGCCCTCATAAACTGGGGTATTCAAGTTGGTAAAACGCCCGGGCACTGGCTGGCCAGATGCGGTCAACAAAGCTGTACCATACTTGATGTATTCATCGCGATTGAGTAAATCCAACGTTTTCCAGGCAGTCTGTACGCCATAATAAGAGTCGAGATTGACTTTCATCTTGCCTGGAGTCCCTTTTTTGGTGGTGATCAAAACGACCCCATTGGCCGCCCTTGAACCATAAATTGACGCTGCACTGGCATCTTTGAGTACTTCCAAGGACTCGATGTCTTTGGGGTCAATGTTGTTCAATCCTCCTGCAGGAATCCCATCAATCACGAACAATGGATTGGGGTTCAAACTGATCGAACCAATTCCCCGGATGCGGATGATTGGATCGGAACCTGGGCTACTGTTGTTGGTGACCGATACACCAGGTACCCGTCCTTGGATGGCCTGGGTCAAACTGATGACGGGTAGTGCCTTCAGGTCTTTTTGACTTACTGAAGATACAGCACCAGTCAAAGAAGATTTCTTTTGGGTACCATAACCTACAACCACTACTTCATCCAAAACCTTGCCTTCTTCCAGGACTACATTGACTACACTTTGTCCGTTGATGGCGACCCGTGTGGTGTTGTAACCGACAAAGCTAAAGATCAAGGTTCCGTTTTTATCGGCATCCGCTAGTTCCAAGGCGTATTTGCCACTGGCCTCGGTAACAGTTCCTTTGGTAGTGCCTTCCAAAACTACGGTAGCTCCAACCATTGGATCTCCATTCTTGTCTGAAACCATTCCTTGAACTGTAAAATCCGGTTTTTGAACGGGTGTTGACGGTACCTTGGAGAGTGGTTCAAAGTCAATTTTTTCGTTGCGTTCGATTGGCGTTTTGCTCAAGAGGATTTGTTTCGCGCCAAAAACTTCGTATCGAACGGGTGTTTTTTTGAATACCCGCTCCAAAATTTTCTCCAGCGTTTCTTCTTCTGCACGGATGCTTAGTTTCCGGTCGGCTTCAATCTGTTTCGGTAAATAAGAGAAGCGAACCTCAGCTTTTTTCTCAATGAAAGACAGTACTTCGTAAAGTTGTTTGTCTTCAAGATTTAGACTCAGCTTTTGCAATAACACCTTTTGGGAAAAAACAGGGTGAGCATAACTCATGCCTGCAAATAGCCCAGCAAGAATGATTTGAGCAATTGAGATTCTCATGATGTGAAACAATTTTTCACGGTGCTGTAAAATTTTTTTCATGCCTCTGATGTACGTTTAAGTTAAACAATTTTAGGAATAACCAGCAATAAAATGTTTAGGGCACTCTTTGCTGGCATTATTATTGACAACCATTGCTTGACACAATGATCTGAGCATCAACCATTTCATACGACGAATTCAATACTTTGCAAATAATCATTAATTTATCGTTCAAGCTTTCATCATCCAGGGAAGTCGTTATGGTGCAATCTTGCATCACTTCTTCGTCGTAGATGATCACCAATCCATACGCCTTTTCGATTGCTTCAAACACTTGCCCGATGGGTGCATTGACAAAGGTCATTTTTTTGAGTTCTTCCTTGGAAATGATCACGTTGGGGATTTCCACGATGGATTTCACCAATCGGTGTTCGCTTTTCAAGTACTGAACACGCTGGTTTGGGGTCAAGACAACGCCTATCTTTTTTTGGATGGTATCAGACGAGGCTTGTGCCATCTTCTGGGCATAAACAGAAACTTTACCCGTCAGTACATCTACTTCGACGTTTTTTGAATCTTTGGCATTCTTGATCGAGAAAGAGGTGCCAATTACTTCTGCAACCAATTTGCCTGCATGAACAATAAAAGGCTTGGATGGATTTTTGGTGACTTTAAAGAATGCTTCCCCGTCCAGGTACAGCTCGCGCTTGTTGAGGTTAAAATCCTTGTTGTAAATCAAACCGCTGCCGGGTTTCAACTCGACAAGTGAGCCATCTGCAAGGGTTATTTTTTGATCAGAATAGGTGTTGTTCTTCAGTTCAATCCCACGGTGGGCGATTGCCATTTGTGGCTTAGGTTGTTTTTGGGCTGTGCGGGATAAGTCCAGTTTAAGTATGCCGATGTATCCCAATAAGCCACAAATTGCCGCACCTAATACCCAGAACATGCGAATAATTCTCACGCTGGTAGATCCATAGATTGCTTTACGCAGGTTAGACCAAACTTTTTTCCTGGCCTTCAGAGACTCTTCATTTGGATGATCGGCCTTTTTGAATTCTGGTTGGGCATCGAACCACGCCAGAATAGGCTTTTCATCTGCTTCAGTAGTCTTTCCTTCAAGATAGCGTTTGGACAGTTCATTGAACTCCTTTTGGGTCATTTCAACATAGTTTAAGGATTATCAATTATCAGTGTGATATGACTTTAAGGTGTTTTTCAAATATTTCAATGATTTAGTCAAGTGGTATTCCACTGCTTTTTCACTTAGATTCAATTGTTTGGCAATTTCTTTGACCGGTTGATTTTCAAAGCGACTGCGTCGAAACACATCGGCACTTTTTTCCGGCAAGCGATTCAGCGCCTTTTCAATTTCATCGGTCAATTCTTTGAAGTTCAGGATTTCACCTCCATCAGGGGATTTGTCTAGCTCCTGAAAAATCATATATTCCTGGTATTTTCGGTAGGTAAGCTGGGATTTGAAGAAATTATAAACCAGGTTTTTGACAGCCACGGCTAGGTAAACTTCCAAGCGCTTGATTACCACTTCTGCATGGCGTACCCACAGGCTCAGGAACACTTCCTGAACTACCTCCTCTGCATTCTCCGCTCCTATCTGGTGTGATGCCCAAACGAATAATTTATCCCAATAGCGGTGATAAATTTCTTCGTACGCCATCCTGTTTCCTTCGCGAAGAAATCCGACTAATTGTTCATCGGTAAATTTTTTTACCTCCATAGTTTGACCTGGTCTGATAAAACTTCTCCAAAGCTCATTTCAATTAGGTAAAATAAAGTACCCAAATCCCTAAAGAAATATTGCACAAAATTCTGTGAAATTCAATTTTTCACCAAATTAATTTCATTATCAGGCTTTATGAACAAAAAAGGCTTTCCACATTGCTGCGGAAAGCCCTCTTTATTAGTAAAATTTACTTTTATTCTTTATTTGGTCACAATCATCTTGCGCGTGGCTTTTTCGCCATTTTGCGTAAGCGTGTAGTAGTATACCCCGGTGCCAGGCAGATCGGTGTGATTGATCACTACCTGGTTGTAACCTTGGTCAAAATTCTTGCGCAAGGATCTAACAGTTCTGCCTGTAACATCGTAAATGTTCAAGGAAGCTTCGCCAGTTTGGGGCAGCCAGAAACCAATCTGGGTTTCTGCCTGGAATGGGTTGGGCTGGTTTTGTTCCAGGGTCAGTCCACGATTCAAATCTTTAACGGCTTGTACTCCAAAAGCGAGTGCAACTCCCAGTACTTCGTAATCGCGGTTGTAGGCTTCAGCATTCATCACGATCGGATTGATGCGCAATGCCTGGCTCAACTTGAGGTCGCTTTTGGCCTTTACCACCAACGTAAACAGTGCGCCGTTCTTTTCCTTGCCCAAGTCCATCCAGGAAGTGGTCAGGATGCCGCGATCGGCAAAGATGCCGAAGTTCTCCAATTTGGCCACTCCATCTTTGATGCCAACAAATTCAAGCGCTTTGTTGTCCAGATCCAGTGCGAACTGATAACCGGTTATTTTGCTCAAATCGGCAGCAGTTACAGGAATTTCGTAGGTGTTGCCCGCTTCAAGATTCAGGTTGCTGACCAAAAGCTTGAGGTTCTCGCCACTGCGCAGATCCGGTGCCTGGAAGGCGGTTACAGTTGCACTTTGATTCAAGTCCCCCACTTTGATGCCAACAAAATTGGCTTTGACATCGTGGTCCAAATTCACCATTCCAATTGCTTCTGGGAAGGCTTCTTTCCAGGGGTTCAATGGTTCTGGAAAGCGGTAAGCCTGATCCACAAAACGCCAGCTTTTGGTACCACCAAAGTCAGAAATCATGTTGAGGATGAACTTGCGCAAGCGAATCTGATCTCCAATTGAAACGTGGCCTGAATTGTCAACATCAGCTGCAATCAGCAGGTAGGGATCGGTAATGGGTTGCAAATTGATCAGGTGCTTTTGGATGTAGATCAAGTCAAGGGTGGAAATGCCATTGCCAAAATCCTTGTTCATATCCGGAGTAAGGGTATAATTTTTGCCCTTGCTCAAGCCTACAAAGTTAAACGTACCATCATTTGCGCTGGTGTATTGCTTTACGGCATCCCCTGAAAGCTGGATGGCCACACCTTTCATCATGCTGTTTTGAGAAGTAGCAACGTAGCCGGAAATGGCTACAGGCTGAACCGTTCCACTTGGGCAGACTTTGCTGTTGTCGTCTACTTGAATGGTGGTCACGCAAAAATCGTGGTTGCCAGCTTCGTCCCAGGCATGAATTTCTACTTCTACCAATTTGCCTTTATCGGCACAAGACAGCAGCAATCCGGTATTGGCCACATCTACTACTCCCCCTTTGCGATTGACTGAATATTTGGTTACTTTCTTCAAGCCCTGGGTATTGGCTTCGCCTTGGCCATTGCAATCGTAAATTGGGCTGGCAACAAAATCCGTTGCCCAAACCGCCATGGTTCCGCCGCCCTGCTCATCGCTCATCAGGGAAACAGACAGACCATTGATACAAATTGGTGCGGGGCCTTTGCGGTCGCGTACTTCAAATGGAATACGGGTAGGTAGGCTAAGGTTGCCGCAGCCGTCCCGAATTGACACAATCAAGTCGTGTTTGCCCTCCGGCAGGTTTTTGATGGTTACGGTAAACGTTCCATTTCCATTGTCTTTGGTCGTCCAGCGGGAGGAATTGTACATGATGAAATTCCCACTGATGATTTGGTTGGGCGCAACCATGAGTTGCGGAATTTCCAGATCAACTTTGGCCGTACAATTGTCGCTCCCTTGGAACGTAATGGTCACATCAGCCAAACAATCAGTGCTGCGTGTAGGGAACACATTCAATTGTGGGCGGGTCACCACGGGCAATTGAGTATCTTCTACCTTAATGATCTGGGTATACATGAAACTGTGGTAATAATCATCCGTTGCATCGCATAGAGGAGGCGAAAACCGGATATCGTCAGCGTCTTCAGGGGTACGGTTTTTAGACAAAAAAAACTCTTCGTCGCCATCGCGGTTTTTATCGCGCACCAGGACGTAGATTTGATTTTTTCCGTAATTTCCAAAAGTTCCCCGGTCTACTACATATACGCGGCCAGTTGTCATTGGATCACCACAACGGTCGTCGTACGCACACCAGTTGATGACGGTGTAGGTGCGGAAAATTTTGTAGCACTCGCTATCGCTGGCATCGTAACGTTTGTCGGATACATTGACGGCCACAACATCACAACCCAATGAGGCAGTAAAAGCAGAGTCGGCTCTGACAGATTTGCAATCTGCGGTTGCATCGCGGGGGAAACAGATGTCGTATTCCGTAATGGGCAGCACGGTAATGCGTTGCTCGCAGGTGGTAGATTGTCCAGCTTTGGTGATGGTCCAACGGCGAATGATCACCCCTTTGCCACACTTGATGTTGTTGACTACACTGTATTGTACATTGAGGTTGGTGCAATCATTTCCTCCCTGAATGGTAACATCCCCATAAGCAACCCCAGAGGCAACCCGATCGGGCAACCTACCCAAATCCTTATCGGTACAGTAAATAGAGATGTCCCAGGGTGCTACGCAGATAGGAGCAGTTTTGTCTTCAATTTGCAAGTCTAGCCAGCAATAGTTGCGGTTTCCCCCCAGGTCTTCCGCCCATAATTCTACCGTAACTGCACCAGCGAGGTCGCAACAATAAAATTCGACGTAATCTCCTAATGGAGACAATAGTTTTCCATCCTTGATCACGAAGGTTTCGCCAAAATCAGCTAAATCCCCATCACCATTGAGGTCATACCCATCTGCTGCCGTCCAGTCTCCGTTGGTAGGCAAGGGATCAATTTTGCCATTGCTATTGACGTCGTAACCACTGGCTACAAAAGTAGCTTCGCAACTTTGGGCAACGACCCGACGGACTTGCAGCCATTTAAGGCGTCCGCAATTGTCCCAGGAACCTTCGTCTACGTCAGCAGCGGTCACTTTGCCATAACCAGTTTGATATCCGGGTGTATTGGACAAAGAAATCCGCAAGGTGTTGTCACACTTCACCACCGGAGCGATGAGATCTCTTACAAAAAACTCTACTGAATCCACAATTGAGTTGGAGCAACCGTCATTGGCATTGATGATCACTCGGTGGCGGCCAACCGTCAAGCCCGTGATGAAACCATTGACGGTCGGATAGTTCACATTGGACCAGGTGCTGGTATCCACTACAATTCCGTTGACTATTTTTCCTTTGGTACGCACTTTTAGGCTGAGTGTACCAAGGTTACAATTGTCAGTGATGGTTATACCCAAAATTGACCGTAACCCAGATGCGGTGGTTGGTAGCGCTGCGGTGCAATCCATAGACCCAGTACTGACAATGGGGATACGGGAAAGTTTTTGCACCCGGGGGCCACTAATGTCCCCGATCTTGATCAGTATTTTATATTGTCCGATCTCGCGGTTGAGGCACCAATCATACAGTTTCAGGATGCGCTCGATTTTGAGTCCGCTTCCATTACAAATTGGAAACTCTGTATCGCTCACATTCAGGCCATAATTGCAGGCGATGGAATCGAGGTATACTTTTTTACCAAAGAAGTTGGTAAGATAAGGTACCACATCAATGCGGCGAATCTGATTCTTGTTGGCCAGACAGGCATCATAAGCAATGATGGCTTTATAATTGGCGTCGCCAGCAAAATCAAATTTGAAATCGTTCAGCACCGGACGGCGGAAGGTGATGACCTGTTCCACGCTCTGGGTCATGCCACGGCAGTCGGTGGCCACGAAAACCCGGTATAGTCGGGCGTAAATCCCGCTGGTCAGGCTCTCGGTACAATTCGCGTATTCAATCCGGTCTGAAAATTTGAGGGTGACATTGCAACCACAAGATTTGCAATTGTCTTCAAAATTGGGAATCCCCAGGTTTTTCACATTCGAATCAATCACTGAGCCGGAGATGAGTGCACTCAAAGACTGGTTGGTGTTGGTTGGGCCCACCGTTTTGGAGTTGTTCAGCACATAGTCAATGTCAGTACACCATAATGGCGTAGAAATAAAATCCGTCCCGATAAGTTTGGGACCACTTTTATCTTCGGCCAGGATTTTTCCCCAGCAGACGACTTCATTGTTGGCGTTCAGTACTCCGTAATCCCAAAGACCAGGGCAATCAATAATGTTGCCATTGGATGGATTACTGTCGCTTACCGCAACCCGGTAAGTACCAACGCAATCTCCGAAACCCACCAATGCAGGGGTAACTGTAAATTTACAGTTGGCATCCATCGACACCTGCACCTGACTGATACAGGATGTACGAGGATCACATTGGGCTTGTCCCCACTTAGGAATCAAAAATATTCCAAGCAAGAGCCCAACCGGTAAAATCCGGTACAAAAAAGGAATAAAGTGAGTAGAAGTCATTTTCATGGGAACCAAATTTGTCATTATTTTATTCATGAAATCATCAACGCGCAAACGAGTAGGCAGCTACTTTTGTAGACGCACCAAGCAAAGGCATGTAACGGATACCAAGTAAAAGACTACGAATGAGTAAAATCAAACGCAATCGCTTCTTTTTGGATTTGCCAAAAGAAACAAAAATGCTTACTAAAGGAGTGAAGAGGCAACTCAAAAACGAGAAGCTGTGATTTACCGGCGAGCAGCCAAATTAGCGTGAGGGGAAAAACGGCTTTTGGCTCTAATAGATTAATGGCTGCGTCAAAGATAGGTTTTTATTTTATTATTGGGTGAATAAAATTTATTTTGAGAAAAAATTCGCCTAGAGTTTAAGGCTTTATGGAAAGAATGCATTTTAGCTTTAAAAAAACTAAAAAAACGCTTGCACACTTCCACAAGGCTACTTATCTTTGCATCCGCAATTGCAAAACACGGCAATGCACCCCGGCGCTGTAGCTCAATTGGATAGAGCACCTGACTACGGATCAGGAGGTTTAAGGTTCGACTCCTTACAGCGTCACTCTGATGAATTATCCATCGGTTTGGTGGATAAAAATTCTCTGGATCGAAAAGTTCAAGGTCAAAAGTTCAATTAGGTTAATAGCCTTTGACACCTTGAACTTTTTAAATTTATTTATTATGTCTAAGGTTTGTCAACTTACTGGAAAGCGTCCGATTGTAGGTAACAACGTTTCGCACTCTAACCGCAAAACCAAGCGTCGTTTTTTGCCAAATTTGCAAAAAAAGCGCTTCTTTATCCCTGAAACGAATCAGTGGGTTACTTTAAAGCTTTGTACTTCCGCAATGCGCAACATCAGCAAATTGGGGATTTATGAATATTTGCAGCGCTTAGAGAAAGAGGGTGTTGATACCGGAGTGATTTTAGAACAAGGTTCTTAAACAAGTAATTTTTAGTCGTCATGGCAAAGAAGAGTAAAGGTAACCGCATTCAAATCATCCTTGAATGCACTGAGCATAAGAAGTCTGGTCTGCCAGGTACTTCCCGTTATGTTACCCAGAAAAACCGTAAAAACTCACCCGACCGTATGGAGTTGAAGAAATTCAACGCCGTATTGAAGAAGGTGACTGTACACCGAGAAATTAAATAATTGCTGATTGAGCGAAGATTGAGGTAAAATTGTGAATTCCGCAAAAAAGCCTTAATTTGACCCCATAAATCGTTTACAATGGCAAAGGTATCCAAAAACGCAAAGGTTGCTAAGCGTGTCGCCAACATTGGCTCTGGTCGTGATTACGTTCAAATCGTAGTGAGCGTCAAAGATCCTAAAACTGGCAAGTACAGCTACAAAAAGCAAATGGTGCACAAAGACAAAAAAGACGCTTTTATTGCTTCATTGAAGTAAATATATGCATGGTCTGATGCATCGTCCCTAAAAAGGCTTTTCTTGTGTTCGCACAGGAAAAGCCTTTTCAGTTGGCAGTGAGCTGTGATTCTTCCCCCCCAATGGGCAATCGATCACGCTTCAGCTCCCTTTCTGATCTTGATTCACCGATAATTATCCATAAGTATGAGTTTTTTTAGCAATCTTTTTGGAAAGAAGGAAAAAGAGGATCTTGATAAAGGACTTGAAAAAACCAAAAGTACGTTTTTCAACAGTCTCTCAAAAATGGTGGCCGGTAGGTCTACTGTAGATGAAGAAGTACTGGACGAATTGGAAGCATTGCTCATCTCTGCTGACGTTGGTCGGGCCACTTCTGCCGAGATCATCAAGCGCATTGAAGCGCGGGTATCAAAGGATAAATACCTTGGAACGAGTGAATTGAATTTTATTCTGCGCGATGAAATTGTACAATTACTGGCAGAGAACAATACAAAGGATGTTTCGGGGTACGAATTGCCTGAAGGCGTGAAGCCTTTTATCTTGTTGGTTGTAGGCGTCAATGGAGTTGGTAAAACCACCACCATTGGCAAATTGGCCCACCAATTTAAAAAACAGGGCAAAAAGGTTGTGTTGGGTGCCGGAGACACTTTCCGTGCCGCTGCAGTTGATCAGCTTAAAATTTGGTCAGAAAGAGTAGGTTGTGATTTTTTCAGCAAGGGAATGAATGCTGACCCTGCTGCCGTAGCTTATGAAACAGTACAATACGCGATTCAAAACGATTGCGATATTGCGATAATCGATACCGCTGGTCGCCTGCATACCAAAACCGGATTGATGCAGGAATTGAGCAAAATCAAGCGCTCCATCAGTAAAAAAATAGAATCCGCACCTCACGAAGTTCTACTGGTGCTGGATGCTACTACGGGCCAAAATGCCATCGAACAAGCCAAACATTTCACGGAGGTTACCGATGTAAGTGCATTGGCGCTGACCAAGTTGGATGGTACCGCCAAGGGAGGAGTAGCCATTGGCATCTCGAATCAGTTTAAAATTCCCATTAAATACATTGGTGTTGGAGAAGGGATTGATCAACTTCAACCTTTTGATAAACTCACTTTTGTCAATGCACTTTTTGAAGGCTAGTGACTGCCAATTTATACTTGTATACTTTTTGCTGTAACTTTTCGTTATATTTTTCGTTATTTTGAAAAAGTTATTTGACCAATGAACAAACTTCGTAAAGTATACAGCATTCTGGCTGTCCTGTTTTTGTACTCTGCCTTTGTTTTTGCACAGCAAACAGAAACGGGTATGTCCAAGTTCTACTCCGATGGCTTGCAAGGCCATCCTACTGCCTATGGCGAATTTTACGATCGCGCACAGTTTACCGCATCGCACCGAAGCTATCCAAAAGGTACCTTGTTGAAAGTTACCCGTCTCGACAACAGCAAATCGGTAATTGTACGTGTGAATGACCGGGGCCCGTTTCGCTCGGATGGATCTATCATTGATTTGTCTATGGCCGCAGCCTCGCATATCGATTTGACGCTTTCAGGAGTTGCCCAGGTCAAAGTCGAATATTTTGGCTTTGCAGAAAACAATGCGACTGCTGCCAATTACAACGCTGCAAATGGCCAAAGTGCCAATGCGTTTGCATTTGACAAAATTTACAATGGAACGCCACAAAACGCGCCACAAGATACGCCACAAGAGTATTTTACTCCCCGAGGAACCAATGGCTATACTGCCAACAGCAATTTGCAACAACCTGCAAATCAAAATACCTCTGCCGTTCCTCAGTATGGCCCCGTTCCTCCATCTTATGATCGCCGTTTTCAAAGTAGAGGAGTGCCTTCAAACTACAATACCTCTAATGAAATAGGCAGCCAAATCCCGTCAGAATACAACAACAATTCTGGCAATAACAGGTATGTATCCGCAAATTTGGCTACAAATTCCAATGCGCAGTTCAATGCAAGTGGCAGTAATAGCAATTTTCCGAGTCTTGCTCCGGGGAGTGGCTATTCTGTACAGCTCGGTTCTTATACCAATATGGACAATGCAATTCGACAAGCTCAATCACTGGTACAGCTGGGTCTACGCGAAATATACCTGACTCCAACACCAACAGCGAATGGCGTCAATTCCTATAAAATTTTTGCTGGCAAATTTGACAATCGCGAAACGGCATCGGTGTATGCCAATCAAATCAAGCGCCAATTTTTGGTGACTGGTTTTGTGTTGCGGTTGTAATTTTGCCCAGTCCCACGATAAAATGAGGTTGGAGTGTTCAAATAACACTCCAACCTTAGTCTGACGCAAAAAATTACTTCTCGATTTTTTTAGAGGGTTTTGAATAGGAAGCTCACTTGAAATGAAACGTTCGACTTCCTATCCAAAACCCAAAATCGGGAAGTTAATTTTTCTGCTTTACTCATTTTATTTTTTCAAATATTTTTCCGGGATTGGATTGTCCGGTGTTTCTGGATTCCACATGATGTTCAAAATCCAAAACCGTCCATCCTTTTGCACCAGTTGGATGCTGTTGATTCCACGCGCTTCCACTTTGCCATCAGCAGCATACCGTGTTTCATATGCACTGAACACGTGAACCATGTTTCCAAATTTTTCCAACGATCTCCCAATTTCTTGCTCGAAAAAGCCTTTTTCATCAAAAATTGGCCCAACATTGCGGATGTAATCTTCCTGGGTCATCGTAGTCAGCTTGGATTTTCCATCCGGGCTTTTGCCCACTGAATTGAGCCTGGCTTCCGGGCGAAACAAAGACCGGAATTTATTCCAGTTTCGACGTTGTTTGGCCGGACCAGAAATAACCTGGTAAAGGGTTTTTACAATGGCATCCACACTTGAAACCTCACTCAAACTGGCCTCCAGCATGGGCGTTTCCGCATTCTGCGCGAAGATTGGAACCGTGCAGATAAATCCGATAAAAAGTAATGTGTAGTATTTTCTCATGTTTATGCGATTTTACTGCGAAAAAATCGGAAGTTTCTCCGACTTTTGAACGAAGAAAACTATATTTTAATGTCCTGGCTAAAAACCACTCTAATTAAATTGTTTCGTCGTTTGGATCATTTCATCGATGACCTGAGGTTTGCCCTGGTTAAAGTAAGTGGTGTAGGACAAAACCAACCCATTAAAATTGCCACTTACCGAGGGTTTGGTCGAGCAGATTACCTCTTTTTACAGGGTCGGGTTCTGGTCAAAAAGCGCCTGCGCAACAGCCCGATGAATACGGTACTGCAAAATTTGATCAACTCTTATCATCGATTTGAAAGCGATGAGATCCCCAACGCCGTTTTGCGGGTCGATATTGAAAACCATCAATTTGAACTGATCACCGATCGGGAAGGCTATTTTACCCTGGATACGACTTTGGATCCGCCATTGGTGCTTCCTGATGAAGAACCCTGGCAAAACGTAAAAATCACTTTGTTGCAAACACCCTGGACAAATGATTTAGAAATCGAAACAACCACCAGTATCTTATTCCCTCCGCAAGATGCCCGATTGGGCATCATCACCGATTTGGATGATACCGTCATTGAAACAGGAGTAGCGAGTCCCCTTAAATGGCGCGCTTTTTACAATACCTTGTTCAAAAGCATCCATCGACGCAAGGTATTTGACGAGGTGGCAGCTTTTTTGCGCGCATTGCGCCGGGGCATGCATGACCAGGGTTATTCTCCGCTGTTTTATTTGTCCAATAGCCCGCGAAACATTTATGATTTGGTGATGAGTTACCTCAAGTTGCACTCCATGCCCAAAGCTCCCGTTCTACTGCGCGATATCGGGTTTCCTTACAAAATCAGCCAGAAAGACCAAAGCCACAAGATGGAAAGCATCATCCGCATTTTGGAAACGTATCCAGAAAAACAGTTCATCTTGATTGGAGACAATGCCGAGAAAGACCCTTATCTCTACCATGAAATTGACCAGAAATATGCGGGGCGAATTGCGGCAATATTTATCCGCGATGTGCAAAAAAACCGCCCTTTACGGCGCCTGGAAAAATTTGTAGAAAAAGAAGCCAACCATAAAATTGTGACCTTCAATTCCTATCGTCAACTGGCCCAAATTTGTGCCGATCAACAATTTCTTGACTGGGATTATTTTCAGGAGCTATGCAATAGCCAAAAATGGAAACTGAATTTGCCATTATTTCCCAAATAGAATAGGATTCTTGTTTTTATTGATGTTGATTATCACAAAGCACTCGAACCTGCAAAAAATCTTTTTTCCCCATTCACCCAAACCGTTTCTACCAGGCCAAATGAACCTTTGGGCTGAAACGCAACCAAATCTGCTTTTTTACCCACTTCGATGCTACCCAATTCGTGATCCATCCCCAACAATTGAGCTGGATTGAGCGATACGGTATTAATGGCCTGACTTGGGCTGACGCCCATTTCCATCAGTTTAATGACACCTGCAAGCAGGGTTGGAAAATGATAATCGCTGCAAAAAATATCTACCAGGCCTTCAGACCAAGCATCAATAGAGGACAAGTTACCACAATGGGAGCCCCCTCTGACCAAGTTGGGCGCTCCCATACACACCCACATGCCCAATGCCTTGGCACGCCGGGCGGCCTCAATGGTGGTAGGCATCTCCGACAAAGCACAACCGAATTGATGGGCTTCATCAACGTGGGCAACAAACGTATCGTCGTGACTCCCTAAAATCATTTGATCCCCCAAAGCCTGCTGAATGGCTCCTCGGTGGTTGATTTGACTCAATTCAGCAATTTTCGCCTCAATCACTGCTTGTGCTTCTTTTTTTGAAAGGCCGTGATTTTTGGCATGCCGTTCTACCACAAAATCAAAAGTAAATTGGCGCTGCCCTGGAATGTCATCGTTAAATACCACCAGCTTCAGCGCTTCAAGAGCCTGGATAGCCGGAATTGTAGCCAATACACCATCGGAATTGGGACTCAACCGCAGGTGTACAAAATGTCGCACTAAACTATCTTGAGCCAGCGCACCCAAAGCTTTGGACTTTTCTAAGGCAGCATCTAGTGTGCGTCCTTTCAATACGTCGTCCGAAAAGCTGATGGCACTAAAAACAGAAGTCAATCCACAAGCTGCAGCCCGTTGATCCATAAAGTGAAAGGCCATCTCCAGCGGAAAGTTGGCGCTTGGCCGGGGGCGAATTTCGCTTTCCCAGTAATCCGAGTGAATGTCGATGCACCCGGGAATGAGCCAACATCCACGTAAGTCTTGTCCTTCAGACAGGGTCTTGTCCTTTTGAATATCCACAATCATCTCATTTTCAATGACTACATACCCATTGAAATCGCCGTTGGGAGTAACAATCCGCGTATTTTTTAAAATGCTGCGCATGGCAATTGAGTGTTTGTTTATCCTACTGCTGGGGTTAAGTGGTTCAATTCTTCTCCGTAAAGGTCTTGCAGTTGACTTGAGCTGAGTTTGGGGCTGCCGTCGTAAATGATTTTGCCTGCTTTCAGTGCAATGACGCGGGTACAAAAACGCGCCGTAAGTTCGGGTTGGTGAAAGACCCCGATGATCGGAATTTTTTTGTGTAAATCAGCCAACAACTGCATAACCCCCAGCGCATTACTGGGATCCAGATTGGCGATGGGTTCATCGGCAAGAAGTAGGATGGGCTGTTGAAACAAGGCTCGTGCAATGGCCACCCGCTGCATTTCTCCGCCACTCAACGACGCTACTTTGCGAAAGGCCAATGGTTTGATGCCCACTTTCTCCAATTCCAGCAAGGCCTCGGTGGCTTCCTGGTCTGTAAAACCCAATACCAGGCTACGCCAGGGTGAAATACTCCCCAAACGCCCGATCAACACATTTTCTAAGGCAGTTAAGTTTTTCACCAGGTTAAAACCTTGAAAAACCACTCCGATCTGTTGGCGGATTTGGCGCAGCATTTTCCCTTTGACCTTATTGATTTCAATGGTCTCATTGTCGTTTTCGATCAAGATACTGCCGGAGCTGGGCACCAATAAGCCATTGAGCGCGCGTAGGGTCAGGGTTTTTCCGGCACCACTTCGCCCTAAAATGCCCACAAATTCGCCCTCTCCTACCTCAAAAGAGATATCGTCCAACAATTTTCTCCCATCTGGAAGTTGTTTACATAAGTTGTTTACCTTTAGTTTCATCTGACTTTATTTGGTTGTATAACTATTTACCGTATTTTTCAATAAAAGCCTCCACCTCAAACAAGTCTTGGAATCTTTCTTCCAGCGTCTTTCTGTCCCAATCCCACCAGGCAATCTGCTGCAAGGATTCTGCTATTTTATCCGAAAAGCGTTGTTTCACCACTTTGGCTTTGACCCCCACCGCGATACCATAAGGAGGTACATCGTTGGTCACTACGGCACCTGAGCCAATGATGGCACCATTTCCGATGTGCACACCCGGGAGAACCACTACCCCATGCCCAATCCAGACGTCGTTTCCGATGGAACAATGGTGATCACGGCGCCATTGAAAAAACTCTTCATCTTCTACGGTATCAAAGCCATATTGCATGCGGCGATAGGTACAATGGTGTTGGGTAACCCGCCATTGGGGATGATTGCCAGGATTGATGCGTACACTGTTGGCAATCGAAGCAAATTTGCCAACCGTAGCATAGGCAATCTTAACCGATCCGGCAGTGTAACTGTAATCTCCAAACTCAACTTCGTTGAAATGGGTATGCGCAGCCAGGGCAGTATAGGCTCCTAAACGTACTTTGTGCAATTGACAAGTCTCATGAATGAAAGGTTCTTCACTCAATTGGAGTTGCGGCTTGCGCTCCTGCTGCAAAGGGTAACGCTCAATTTCTTTCATTTGCTCAAGAATGAATGGTTGGGAAAATGAGGCGAGTGGTTAAATTCCGCTAAATGGGGATATTGCATCAACTGAGCATGTTGAATATTAAAATACAAAGGGTTCGCTTGTAGTTGGGCATTGATTTTGGCACAGACTTGGGCAATTTTCTCCCCATCAACTGCCTGAATGTCAGCTCCGAAATAGAGCAAGGTGATGTGGCCAATAAAAGGGCGGGTACGCCGGATACCTATTGCCTGAAGATCTGGATGATGGTAAAATTGTTGCCGGAAATCCAAAATGCGCTGAAAGTCCTGCTCTTTTTCAAATACCCCTAAAACACCCAAAGCGGAACCAAACAAACTGAGGCCAAGCAAACGCATGGCAATTGGCTCCTGCTCGGTTGCTGGAGAAATTTCAGACATGGCTTTAGCGACGATAGTTGGGAAGGCTTCAACTAAACCCGCTTCGACAACGTGCTGAAAATATTTTTCCGCAGAAAGCATATTGGCAATAGTTTGGTGAAAACTCGCCGGGGGCAGAGGATACAGTTTATGCGCAAGTGCGGTAGAAGCGATGATCGCTTCTTGCCAATCTTGTAATTTTTCAATCAGCGCAGCATGCCCAGGATGCTGGTCGAGCATCGCTAAAACAGCATACCCAGGGTAGGATTCAGCTTGCCATTGCCCTTGGTGGAATCGAAATTTGTGGCCATAGTGAATGCTACCAGACCGATGGAGCAATTGCGCTATTTGGGTTTCCGCAAGTTGACGTTCCTGGTACACAGCATAGGTTAATTCTTCCGTCATGGTATTACAGATTTGCTGCTGTTCTAAATCCAGCTTGTGCTACTATTTTTCCCTTCAAAAAGGTATGCGTCACCACAGGTATTCCAGTACTCAAATCAACCAGGATCAAATCCGCTTCTTTTCCAAATTCGATACTTCCTTTTTCATTGGCCATTCCACTTGCCTTGGCCGCCGAAAGCGTAGCCAATTGAACGGCTTCGGGCAAACGTAAACTTCCAATCTTCTCCAATTTAAAAAGGGCATGTAAAATGGCTGGAGGGTAATAATCCGAACACAAGGTATTGATCAGCCGGGCTTCGATGGCTTTTTGAACATTCAAGTTGCCACTCAATGAGCCTCCTCGCAATACGTTGGATGCGCCCCCCACGGTGGGCATTCCGAGTTCGATGGCGTGTTGAGCAGCCTCGAAGTTGATGGGGAATTCGCAAATTGTCGCCCCGATCCGGTGCATGCTGGCTACTTTTCCGGGATTGTCGTCATCGTGGCTGGCAATGGGGATTTTGTACTGACGGCAAACAGAACTGATGGTTTTCATTTGGGCCTCACTCAAGCGTTCTTGTTGCAAACTTTCTGCGCAGGCGATTTCAATTTCTGCTTCGGTTTTTCCTTGAGCACGGAGGTATTTGCTGTATTTATCCATTCCATACTGACCTTGCCCGGGAGTGTGATCCATAAAGGAAAGCATTTGCACACAGCCGGCTTCAATCAAATCCAAACAGGTTTGGTATTCTTCGACTCCCGTGATTTCAAAGCGCAAGTGGATGCGGTTGTCGATGATGGTATGGGATCGGCAAAGTTCGTTGATCTGATTAAAAAGCAGCCTTCGGTCAATTTCGCCATAGTCTTCAGCGGCATAATAGCCAAGATAAATGGAATGAAAAACCGTGGTTATGCCACAGCCACTCATGCGGCGCTCCAATTCCCGAAAAGCAACTTCAATTGGAAAATTGGCCCCTGGTCGAGGATGGATCTCTTTTTCAATGGCATCGGTATGAATGTCGATAATTCCAGGAAGCAAGTATTGACCCTGCGCATCGATCACTTTCGCAAAATGATCCCTGTTGATTGATTTTTCATCCAGAATTGCTTCGATCAAACCTCCATGAACAATCAGGGAAGCATCCGCAATAACTGCCTCAGGAGATACAATTTGTGCATTTTGTATCAAAAGATCTTTCATGTCAAACCGAAATTAATGGCGTAATGATGGTGCCTTGCTGCAATTCAACCATGCGGTCGCACATGCGCTCAAGGGTGAATGTATCGTGTGAAATGACCAAAATGGAGGTGCCCTTTTCCCTTAATTCAAGGATCATCTCAATCACCACATTTTTGGTCTTGTGGTCGAGGGATGCGGTCGGCTCGTCAATGAGGAGCAATTTCGGGTTGGAAATAATGGCTCTGGCCACATTCACCCGCTGTTGCTCACCGCCACTGAACGTAGACGGATAGGCATCCCAAAGTTCTTTAGGCAGCTCAATTCTGGCCAGGTAATCGCTTGCCAGTTCCAAAGCACCAACCCCGCTTTGGTTTGTACGTCCGTACAAACCAGCCATCACCACCTCCAGCGCAGAAACCCTGGGGATCACACTCAAAAATTGCGCACAATAGGTGATTTCCTGTTTGCGCAAATGCAAAATTTCGTGATCACTCGCAGTGGCCAGATCAATGGCACCCAATGCATCGGAATGGTACCAAATTTCTCCTGAAGAGGGCAAGTAGGTTCGATAAATGCATTTCATCAAGGTGGATTTACCGGAACCTGATTTTCCAATCAGCCCAACTACTTCACCTTTATTGATGGATAAATTGATGCCGTGTAATGCTGCAATGCGCTTATCATTGAGGATACGCAAGGTAAATTCCTTTCCTAAACCATTTAATTCCAATACTTTACTTGCCATACATCTTGGTTTATAAAAGCGAACTGACTAATAGTTGGCTGTACGCATGCTGGGGATCCTGCAATATCTGGTCAGTAAGACCCCGCTCCACGATCCGGCCATTTTTCATCACCAGGGTGCGATCGGTCAACATGCGGATGACGCTGAGGTCGTGAGAAACCACAATCATGGCAATGTTCAGGTCTCTTTGCAATTCCCGGATCATATCCAAAACCCTGGCTTGCACGGAAACGTCCAACCCCGTGGTGACTTCATCCAAAAACAGCAAAGGAGGATTATTGGCAATGGCCTTCGCAATTTGCACGCGTTGTTGCATGCCTCCGCTAAAACTGGCGGGCTTATCATCCATTCTGGTCACGGGCACTTCGGTTCGGTCCAGCAAAGCCGAAGCTCTGCCCCGGATGTTTTGTACATTGAACATCCCGGCCATGATCAGCTTTTCGGCTATGTTGCCGCCAGAGGAAAACCTAAAATTCAAGCCTTCCCGAGGGTTTTGATACACCATACCCATAAAGTGATTGCGCAGGTAGCGTTTGCGTGCATTTGACTCTTCCAATAAACTGATCAGTGTATTGTCCTCTTTACGGAGGTAAGCAGCGCCCGTGGTAGCCTCCAGATCAAAATACAATTGTTTGACTACGGTGCTTTTTCCAGAACCAGACTCCCCTACAATACCCAAAACCTCACCAGGAAAAAGCTCAAAACTTACGTCGGCACAGGCTACAATGCTGTTGGTTTCAGGGCAGATATTGGAGTTGAATTCCGGCCCGGTTGAACGGACTGTATTTTCATTGTAGGAACCGTAAATTTTGGTCAAACCCTCTACTTTCAGCAGCCATTGTTGATCAACTTTCCCGTTCATGTGCCATAGCTTTTAAGTATTTGTTGATGTGCTGGTGTACCAATTGTCCGGTCCGGATTTTATCCAGGTAATTGCTATCGCTGATGACGTATTTTTTCAACCCATCATCTTCGTACAATTCGTCCAAAAAGGCCAGCTCTTCCCCGGTGATGGAACAGGGTGTTCCTAAAAACCGCTCGATCTCAAACTTGACATCTTCAAATTCCAGTGGTTCAACTTTGGTGTGGGGAGGAACGGCATAAAGTCTTTTTTCACGCCCGGCACCAAAAAGGTAGATGCACTCACTATCGTTTAAATTGGGAACATCCCAGCGGGGAATCGGAGTGGGCGACATGATGTAGCGGTCGTTGACCATTACCGGATAACCTGCCCCATACATGATGGCACCGTATTTGACATAAGCTTCGTAAAGGGAAACCCACATTTTTGCATAGTTCATTTCGGCGTGCATTTCACGGGTTTTTTTCTCATAGCGCTCTACATCACGCAGCGGCTCGGGCTGGGGCACTTGAAAAACCATGATTTGGTCTTTGCCCAGTTTTTCCTCGGTGATGCGGTGACGGGTCTGAATAATGGTGGCCTCCATGGCATCAAAAGTGGTTTTGCAGGACGTCGTCATCTGCACAAAATCCCGGAGGTTGCAGGCATTGACACTGGCATCACTGCCCTGATCAATGATTTTGAACACATCATCCTTACCAATAATGGCCAGGGTAATGTGCAAACCTCCTGTTCCCCAACCCCGGGCAATAGGCATTTCCGGAGATGAATAAGGAACCTGATACCCGGGAATCGCTACTGCTTTAAGGAGTTTGCGCCGAATTTCCTTCTTGGTCGTTTCATCGATAAACGCATAGTGATAGCTGCGCTGATATTTTGGTGTATCGATCATGTCGTTATTGCCGTGTTTTGATTGGTGGTAGTAGAGGCCTTTTCCTTTTGATCAATGGCTTTGCGCAGGTTATCCAAGGTTGATTGGAAGGTCACATAATGGGGCAATTTAAGGTGATTGGTAAAGCCCATAGCCTCTACCCCTTCCGTATGGTAAAGTACAAACTCCTGGTCGGTAGCGGGGGCATTGCCGTTTTGGATGCGCATGGCCCGATCCAAAATGCCCATACAAATGGCTTTGGTTTCGTTTTGGCCAAAGCACAAGCCATAGCCAATCGCGATGTAGGGAATGCTGCCATTTTTGTCCTCTTCAATTTTAGAAATGATCTCCGCTTCGGTCAGCATGATTTTGCCGATGTAACGCTTGCGTCCCGCCCGATCGGTAACGTATACCTTGCTGTATCCCACTCTCAGCTCTCCAACAGTTGGATGCACGGCACCATATCCCCGCATTGCGCTGTATCCGAGCGCCATCAAACCTCCCGTTTCACCTCTGGCCAACATTTGCAAGCGAGCGGAGCGTGGTGCAGGAAAACGCAAAGCCTCGCGGGTAACATCCACCAAGCGGGTGTCTTCAGGATTGCCCACGGGTTTGAGTAATCCCTGGCTGCGCAAAATGTCAATTACTTTATCAAATGTTTGCAGTTCTTGCAATTTGACCCCTTCCAATTGAGTCTCAAATTCTTTGAAAAAAGCCGCTAAATCCAATTCTGTTTCTGTAGCGAGTTGGGTATTGAGCAGGCGTTGTGAATAATCCCGCGTTGGCCCCAGAACCTGACCGCCGGGAATTTCCCGAAAGGAAGCAGAAATCCTGCGGATGATTTGCATGTCATTGGTATCCAGGGTTTCAGAATAGTAGGAGCGGCTTAAGGTAGCCCGAAATGCACGCAGGATAAAGGCAGCTTCAAACACATCTCCTTCCGCCTGTTTGAAAGCAATGGCGCCATATTCAGTGGAGTAAAGGGAGCCTTCCCCCATTACTTTGTCGATCCCCAAGCGAAATTGTTGGCGCAGTTGCTCGATGTCCACTGGTTTGGTATTCGACCTGAGGCGAAAGTATTCCACCAGTGCGTTGGCATGGCGAATGGCATCGGTTCCTCCTTTAACGGCAATGTATCCCATGCTTTTAGGCTTTTATTGAAAATTGATTGGAACGAGGCAAACTGATGAAGCGATCCTGCTGATCGACAAAAAAAACGTCTACACCTAAGGGGAATTCGCTATTTTTTTTCTGGATAATTTCCAGTAGTGCCCGATTGATGCCTTTGATAAAAAAGAGGTTGCTGTTTTTCACACCAGGCCCTTTGTTTTCAATGCACAAACTGCCCTCGAGCGCTGTAGCACTCATGGTTTCCACCAAAATGATGAGGGTTGCGCCTTGTTCAGGATATTGAAAATTTCCAGTTTTGGCATCGGCCACGGTTTCGTCAGTGGATAATCCTGGTAGAAAGAGGAAATCTGCTTCGGAAACTGGGCAAATGTTGGCACCGGTATTTAGCTGAAGATAAGCGGCTACAGAGAGGGAAGAATCTACCCAAAAAGTAATCTCAGTATCGAGAAGCGAAAATCCAATCAGTGCTGCGGCTTTGGGAAATCCATCCGGTTGATCCAATGCAACATCGTCCAGGGTATTGATTATTCCTGGATTGGCCATGCTTTTGAGTAAGATCCGGAAGTGGCGCTGCGCATCAAATACAGGATCATAATGAAGTTCTCTTACCATTTTGGGCGTAATCAATTGTTTATTATCGTGCTTAAGGGGCGATAAAAAAATAAGTGCTCATTTTGCCAAAGGAATAGATAAGTAAACGATTCATTTCAAGTATCTTATCTATTCCTTGGGCTCAAGAAAAATGAGTACTTATTTTTGCCCCACTACTAAGCCTCTTCCATCAATTTGAAATCAACAGCAGATTGCATGATTTTGGTGAATTCTTCTTTTTCCAATTGTTCCAAAAGGATCCATTCCCGCTGAAGGAAAGCTGCAATAAGCGGCCAGGAATCGTCTTGAATGATGGCCAAAGCGTCAATCACTGCCAAACAATAGGCGCGTTGGGGTTGATCTTCCAATACCACCCCATATCCAGTGATGCCTTGAATGGCTACCTCACAATCAGTGGTCAGTGCTTCACCCAAAAAAAAGGCTTGTTCCTCTACTGTATCGCTGGCTTTGAGCATAGTCAAACAAATACTAGGTGGTTTGGACACCTTGATCTCGTAGCGTTGCTCCAATTGTTCCACCAAGGCAACCAATCGTTCCAGCGGGCATTCGCACAAGATGTAATCCCGATCTTCGGACATGGTACAAGGATTATTTTAAAGAAGTAAAGGTATTTTACTTATGTTAAAATTGGATTAGATAGGCAATAGTAGACCATTAGCGTTTATTCAAGCCACTCGGTCGGAAAACCGATACCCTACGCCGCGCACTGTTTCGAGGTGTTTTTTAAATTCACCCAATTTTTTTCGCAAGCCAACCACCAATACATCCACCGAACGTTCGGTAGCGTAATAGTCAATCCCATTGATTTTTTCAATAATGGCATTGCGTTGAAAAACACGCCCGGGATGGACCAAAAAAAGCTCCAACAGTCGGAATTCAGAATACGTCAATTCGATTTCCAGGTTTTGTAAAAAAGCTTTGTGGCTTGAGGTGTTGAGTTTGATGCCTTTGAGTTGGATGATGTCTTCGGTTCCAGGCATTTCACTTTCCGTTGGTGGTGGCACAACGATGGTTGAGTAATGATTTAAATCTTGTTTGCGCTGGATGATTTTTTTCAGACGCGTTAATAATTCTCGCACCAGGATGGGTTTGCGGATGTAATCTTCGGCTCCTACCTCCAAAGCAGTTACAGCATCGATTTCGCTGTCCCGATCAGCCATAATCACTACTGGAATGTGTGCCATTTTTTTGGAGCGTTTCATGATTTTGCACAACTCCAATCCATTTAAGGCAGATGAAATCCAATCGGTTAAAACGAGGTCTGGAGTATGGCCTTGTAAATATTCATAAGCACTGGAAGCATTATTAAACGCCTGAACCACGGCACCTTCCATTTGAATGTTTTGGGAAATCAAGTTTAGGGTGTCATGATTTGACTCAATGAGCAATACTGAAGATTGATACATAGCCTCAAATTATTTTTATCAAAAGTACTCCCCAGCTATTTCGTAAATATGTTCTATTTGTTAGATTTAGGTTAGGGTTATTAATTTTAGGTAAAGGCTTGGCCCGATTGTTAATTTTTTGTCAATTTAAACCTTTAGTTTGTTGTTGTTCATCATATGTGCAAAATGGTTGCTCTGGTTTTATTGATTGTCGTCTGGTAATTCAACCTGGGCAATCACGCCAAAATGATCGCTTGGATAAAGCCCTTCTTCAAGCTGATTTAAAGCAACGGCTGACTGAATAATTGGCAAGTGGGGCACTTCTGCTGTGGCCAAGGAAAATACATAATCGATGCGGGTTCCAAGCTCAGGATTGGTGGCCGATGGCATAGTAATACCATTTGCTGAAGCGGAATTACAAGAAAAAAAAGCATCCTTTGCCCTAAAATGGGAATGGTTTTGTAAATACTGGATGGTTTTGGAGTTGGGTACACTATTGAAATCTCCAGCAATAAAAAAAGCCTTAAGATCGGTTTGTTTCAACATTTCCTGGAGCATAGTCTCCAATTGTGCAATTTTTAGCGCATCGCTGTCGTGCAAAAAAGACAAATGAACGTTGGCAAAAAGGAAATGCTGTCCATGAATCTGGATGCGGATCATTTGCCCTGCCCTGCCTCCGTCAGCGTCATTGGAAGGGAGCTCGATACCAGCCGCAGCTTCAATAGGAAAGCGAGACCAACAGCCCATACCCGACCAGCAATCTACCAACTGGCCTTCTACCTGACGTTTGTTTTGACGCATTGGGACAAAAGCGCTTTCTCCCTCAAATACTTCGCTGATGGACTGCAAGGTATCGTATTCTGCTTGCGCATCAATTGATCGCAATACCTCCTGCATCAGGATGACATCAGGTGCAAGGTCGAGGATTTGCTTTTTGAGCAAAGCTAATCGAGCCTGATAAGCCCCATCTCCTTTCCAGGTATTGATGGTCAGTATCCGAAATTTCATGCTGAAGTTTTTTTGTGCCAAACAAACAGAAATAGCATTGTTTTCAAACCAAATCCTAACAATAGAGCCTGTATCTTTATGCCTTCGTTAAATCACTCCAATATTCAGTTCCTTTACCTTTTGCTGAACCAATTGGAAGCGTTGAACCGCCGCCGATACGTTGCCATCTTCTTTGTAGCGCACCCAAATGTACCCCAACAAACCCAGGCCATTAAACCCAGCTTCAGCGATGTGAACAACTTTATCTGCGTTGATGCCGCTGAGGGCAATGACCTCTGGGCGGTTTGGTTCTTCTTTAAAAAACTTGCGGATAGCTTGAATTTTGATTTTGCTGTTGTAGCCCTTGTTGGATATACTGTCGAATACCGGGCTCAGAAACAGGTAATTGAAAGCAAAAGAGTTGTTTTTGATCTCGTTGAGGGAGTGAACGGAATGGCTGAGGTGTCGATAGCGGGTTCTGGCTTCGCTGGCGGTAATGGCCATATCCTGAAGAAAATCGTTGAGGGTATAATTCTTTTTGAAATGAACCCCGCGCAAACCATAATTTTCAACCAGGTGAAAATGGGAATGAATGACAATTCGCTCATAAAACGCCGGAGGAATCTGATCAAGGTAGTTGCAGATTTTTTCCAATGAATAGTCCCGCTTGCGCAAATGGAAATATTCCAACCCTTCTTCAAACAAGGCTTTCAACAGTAAAATTTCCTGCGGAATTTCATTAAAATCTGAAACCAAAATGATTTTCATATGCACATTGCTTAGGGGCGATAAAAAAATAAGTGTTTCATTTTGCCAAAGGATTAGATAAGTAAACGGTTCATTTTAAGTGCCTTATCTAATCCTTTGGCTCAGGAAAAATGAACACTTATTTTTGCCCCACTACTTAGCTGGACTTTATCCCTTTAGAAAAGAAAAGAACTGGGTGAAAAAGCATTATTTTGAAGGTTCTCAAGCTATCAAGATATATGCAATTACCACCCGAGTTCCAGGACTCAATATCCGTTTTTTC